>JAEEGJ010002024.1_pt1 | contig 171243 bp, 126 predicted proteins | sample 8958761 | NCBI WGS metagenome assembly JAEEGJ01 (sample SAMN16246546, study PRJNA631951) | gut metagenome | biome: gut microbiome; feature: rumen; material: RS-attached | host: Bos | place: Iran: Karaj | collected 2018-10
AAAAATCCGAAATATGCAAGAATCAAAACAAAATTTAACAATAAGAAAAAGTGGCGTAACCGCTTGGATTACACCACTTTCTTATGATTTTCTTATCGTTGCTTATCGTGGATTATTTCACCTCCTCAAAGTCAGCATCCTGGATGTTGTCATCCTTTGGAGCACCCTGCTGGGGCTGTTCCTGCTGGTTGTAGAAGGGCCCCTGCTGCTGGTCAGCACCTGGCTGAGGACCTGCCTGCGCACCTGCAGCCTGATACATCTGCTGTGAGGCTGTCTGCCAAGCAGCGTTGAGGGCAGCAATTGCGGTATCGATGGCAGCAACGTCGCCAGCCTTGTGGGCATCCTTCAGCTGCTGGAGGGCATTCTCGATAGCGGGCTTGTGCTCTGCAGGAATCTTATCGCCAATCTCCTTCAACTGGTTCTCCGTCTGGAAGATCATGGAGTCAGCCTGGTTCAGCTTATCCACGCGCTCGCGCTCCTTCTTATCGTTCTCAGCGTTCTGCTCAGCCTCAGCCTTCATGCGATTAATCTCGTCCTGAGAGAGACCAGAGGAAGCCTCGATGCGGATAGCCTGCTCCTTACCTGTGGCCTTATCCTTGGCAGAAACCTTCAGAATACCGTTGGCATCGATGTCGAAGGTTACCTCAATCTGAGGAATACCACGACGAGCAGGAGCGATACCAGTCAGGTTGAACTGGCCGATAGACTTATTCTGTGCAGCCATTGGGCGCTCACCCTGCAGCACGTGGATAGTTACCTCTGTCTGGTTGTCGGCAGCGGTAGAGAAGGTCTCGCTCTTCTTGCAAGGAATGGTTGTGTTAGCCTCAATCAGTTTGGTCATCACACCACCCATGGTCTCGATACCCAATGTCAAAGGAGTAACGTCGAGCAATACGATGTCGCCTACGCCGCCTTCCTTGTTCAGGATAGCACCCTGGATAGAAGCACCTACGGCTACCACCTCGTCAGGGTTCACACCCTTCGAAGGCTCCTTGCCGAAGTAGTTCTTCACGAGTTCCTGTACTGCAGGAATACGGCTTGAACCACCTACGAGGATGACCTCGTCAATATCAGATGTGTTCAGTTTGGCATCAGCGATGGCCTTCTGACAAGGAGCCAGACAAGCCTGAATCAGACCATGTGCCAACTGCTCGAACTTGGCACGTGTCAAGGTCTTTACCAAGTGCTTGGGTACACCTGCTACAGGCATGATGTATGGCAGGTTAATCTCTGTAGAGGTGCTTGAAGACAACTCAATCTTAGCCTTCTCTGCAGCCTCTTTCAGACGCTGCATAGCCATCGGATCAGCCTTCAGGTCGGCACCCTCGTCGTTCTTGAACTCCTGAACGAGCCAGTCGATGATGACCTGGTCGAAGTCGTCACCACCCAGGTGCGTGTCACCATTGGTAGAGAGCACCTCGAATACGCCACCACCAAACTCCAGGATAGAGATATCGAACGTACCACCACCGAGGTCGAAAACAGCAATCTTCATATCCTTGTTGGCCTTGTCAACACCGTATGCCAAAGCGGCAGCTGTAGGCTCGTTGACGATACGCTTTACGTTCAGACCAGCAATCTGACCAGCCTCCTTGGTAGCCTGACGCTGTGAGTCGGAGAAGTAGGCGGGAACGGTGATGACAGCATCCGTCACTTCCTGTCCGAGGTAGTCCTCTGCAGTCTTCTTCATCTTCTGCAGCACCATAGCGCTAATCTCCTGCGGCGTGTACTTACGTCCATCGATGTCCACACGGGGATAACCACCCTCGTTAACCACATTATAAGGTACGCGAGAGATTTCTTTCTCTGTCTGCTGCCAGTTCTCACCCATGAAACGCTTGATAGAATAAACGGTTTTCTTGGGATTGGTGATGGCCTGACGCTTGGCAGGGTCACCGATCTTACGCTCACCGTTCTCCACAAAGCCTACTACAGAAGGTGTAGTACGCTTACCTTCACTGTTAGCAATAACCACAGGCTCGTTACCCTCAAATACAGCAACGCAGCTGTTGGTTGTTCCTAAGTCAATTCCAATAATTTTTCCCATAATTGTATTTATTTTAATTGTTAATATGCATAATTTGTCAACGATTTTATAGCAAAGCATGTGCCAAAAACAAAAAAAATGAAGAAAAATGACGGTTTGTCACGTCATTTTGGCACAAGTATCAAAAATAATTTATATCTTTGCACCATATTACGTAATAACAATCTATAGATATATCTATGAAGAAGTTAATTGTATTGGCTGGTCTGGCTCTTGCTGCAAGTTCCGCAATGGCCCAGAGTGCCGAATCCTACATCGTCAAAACGAAAGGAGTGAAGAAGACGGAAGCTAAAGCCGTGAAAGAGAAGGCAGACCAAGAAGAGGAAGCCACAGGCACCGACTTTGTCAGTCAGAATTTCCGTTATTACAGTCTGTGTGACTGGAAAGACGGAATGAAGTTCATGGTTCTTCCAGAAAAGTATGACCTGATTGTCAATACTTTCCATGATGCCGGTACTGGCAAGGAAGTGGCAAGTGGCAAGCTGCGTCGTAAGATTATGATTTACAACAATCACTCCGTAGGTGCCAATGGACGTGAAAGGATGAATTTCACCTGTCAGGAGGACAATAAGAAATACTATTTTGAGTTGCCGAACGGTAGTTTCGACGACTATTGCTACAGCAGACAGGGTGTTCCAACGCTGGCCTATCTGGGAGATGTAGACATTGCCCGTGAGAAACTGATAGGACAGTCACTGATTACTCGTTCCACAGACTATCGCATTGACGTCGACTACGATAGTGACAGCTATGAAGATGTCAAGGTGGAAAAGAACATGGAGGTGAAGGTAGTTGCCATTGGTGTAGGTACCCGCTCGTTCCCCGTCAAGATTATCGTTGCCGACAAGAAGGGCAACGAGTTCTACCAAAACGTAGCCTTGAGCAAGACCAACTGTGGCATGCGTGACGATGAGTTCATTGTCGACAATGCCAAGTTCCTTTTCTACGGCTCTTTTGACTTGCTGACAGGAGAGACCAAGGTTTCTACCGACTATGCACAGTATATGGGTAAGACCGTTTATACCAAGTACGCCACCAGCATGACGACCAAGGGTGGTGGCAAGGATAACCGTGTTGTGAAAGTTCCAAAGCTGATGGCTTTCCGTATTGACGGAATGGCACCTGTCCGCAATAGTAACTATGTCACTTTGACACTGACAGAGACAGAGACTGGACGTACATACGCCAAAGATGTCACCTTCATCAACGAGAGTGTCACAGGTGATATCGATGGACAGAAGGAAGACTACTTCGGCTATCTGTTCGGCTTTGGCGAAGGCAGACTGAGGAACACCAATGCTGCTACACGTACCATGATTCGCGAGGGACGTGTCGGAATGGGTATGACAGAGGAAGAAGTGGAGATGGCTGTCGGTGAGCCTGACAACAAGGCAGACCTGCCTAACGGACGCTACCAATGGATTTACAAACGTACCAAGGCATGGTTGATTGTCGAGTTTAGCAAGAGCGGTCAGGTGGTTGGCATCAAGACTCCTCGCAGAACCGAAAAGTCTTCCGGCGACTCTATTGAAAAGCAGAAGACAGAAGAAGGTCGTGCTTTTGGTGCGGCTACAGAAACACGTGCTTCGAAAATGCGTGCTGCTGAGACCCGTCCATCAGCTGCCCGTGCAGCAGGTTCCCATTCAACTATGCCTTCATCAGCTGGAGGTGGCCGTTAAGAAGAAACGTCAAATTAGCTATTATACAAAGAGAGGCTGCACACGCAGCCTCTCTTACTTTTTTATGATTTACTATTTTACTTATCAGCTATTGCCTGCATAATTTTGGCTTCAAGTTCTTCACACAGTTCAGGATTATCCTTGAGCAGCGTTTTCACACCGTCGCGCCCCTGAGCTAGTTTCGATTCTCCGTAAGAGAACCACGAGCCGCTCTTCTTGATAACACCATGCTCTACGCCGAGGTCAACAATCTCACCAATCTTCGAGATACCTTCGCCAAAGGTAATCTCAAACTCTGCCTTGCGGAAGGGAGGAGCTACCTTGTTCTTCACCACCTTGACACGCACCTGGTTGCCAATTACGTTGTCACCATCCTTAATGGCTGTCACCTTACGGATATCCAGACGCACGGAAGCATAGAACTTCAGCGCATTACCACCCGTGGTGGTCTCTGGGTTGCCAAACATCACACCAATCTTCTCACGCAACTGGTTGATGAAGATGCAGGTAGTATTTGTCTTGGCGATGGTACCTGTCAGTTTGCGCAAAGCCTGACTCATCAGACGGGCATGCAGACCAACAGCCGAATCGCCCATGTCACCCTCTATCTCCTTCTTAGGAGTCAGGGCTGCCACAGAGTCTACCACCAGGATATCGATAGCACTGGAGCGAATCAACTGATCGGCAATCTCCAAGGCCTGTTCACCATTGTCTGGCTGTGAGATGTACAGATTGTCGATGTCCACACCCAGATTGGCTGCATAAAAACGGTCGAAAGCATGCTCCGCATCTATGAAGGCAGCAAGACCACCAGCTTTCTGGCATTCTGCAATAGCATGGATGGCAAGGGTTGTCTTACCTGACGACTCTGGACCATAAATTTCAATGATACGTCCTTTAGGATAACCTCCCACGCCAAGCGCGGCATTCAATGCAATAGAACCAGTAGGTATCACCTCTACATTCTCTACTTTCTCGTCGCCCATCTTCATAATGCTGCCCTTGCCGAAGTCCTTTTCAATCTTCGACATAGCTGCCTGCAGGGCTTTCATTTTTTCCTGTTGTGGGGTGAGAGCTTCGCCCCCTGTTTCTTTCTTTGCCATAATTATCAATTTTCTAATCGTTTCTTTAGTACGCTTGCCTTAGCAAGAATTATCAATTTTCAATTCTTAAAGTTCCAAGTCTCCATCGTGAATTTCATGCCAAGGCAGCCCCTGCTTGTTCAGCTGCTCCATGAAGGGATCTGGGTCAAATTCCTCGACATTGAAGACACCTGGCTTGCGCCATAATCCCTTACAGAACATCATGGCACCAATCATGGCTGGTACGCCTGTGGTATAAGAGACGCCTTGCATACCTGTTTCTTCGTAAGCAGCACGATGGCTACAGTTATTATATACATAATAGGTGTGTTCCTTGCCGTCTTTGCCAATACCACGAATGCGACAGCCAATAGAAGTCTGGCCTTCGTAGTTCTCGCCCAAATCCTGCGGGTTAGGCAATACAGCCTTCAGGAACTGCAAAGGAACTATCTTTACTTTTGCAACACCGCTACCGTCAGCCAACGGAGCCTCGTACTCTACCTCGTCGATGCGGCTCATGCCAATGTTCTGAATTACCTCGAGGTGCTTCAGATACTGCTGACCAAAGGTCATCCAGAAACGGGCACGACGGATGGTGGGATAGTTAATAACCAGCGATTCTATCTCTTCATGATGTAACAGATAACTGTCGCGAGGACCAATCTCAGGATAGGTCAGATCCTTGTGAATCTCCAACGGTTCTGTCTCTACCCATTTGCCATCTTCCCAGTAGAGTCCTTTCTGGGTAATCTCGCGGATATTGATCTCCGGATTGAAGTTGGTGGCAAAGGCCTTATGATGGTCACCAGCATTACAGTCGACAATGTCCAAATACTGAATCTCATCGAAATGATGCTTAGCAGCATATGCCGTATAGATACTGGTCACACCTGGATCAAAACCGCAGCCAAGTATAGCCGTCAGACCAGCCTCACGGAAACGCTCGCGATAGGCCCACTGCCAAGAATACTCAAAGTGAGCCTCATCCTTTGGCTCGTAATTGGCAGTATCCAGATAACTACAACCACAGGCGAGACAAGCCTCCATGATAGTTAGGTCTTGATACGGCAAGGCAAGATTGATGACCAATTCGGGCTGATAGTCACTAAAAAGCGCTTTTAACTGGTCTACGTCATCCGCATCCACCTGTGCCGTCTTAATGGGCATGGTGTATCCCTTTTGATGAATCGCCTCTACGATAGCATCACACTTCGCCTTACGACGTGAGGCAATCATGAAATCAGTAAACACATCTGCATTCTGAGCAATCTTGAATGCAGCAACAGTGGCAACACCACCTGCACCAACCATCAATACTTTTCCCATTGTTCTTTTCTCTTCTTTGATATTTTGTTGTTTCGAATTCTTTTGCCGTACGATCCAGAAATCGCGGAAGGCATCAGACTGCTCCGATGTTTTCCTGGAAGCGATTCCATCGTCAAAATCCCTGTCAAGCCTGAACTCTTTTCCCATAACACTTTATTTGATTTCGTCGGCACGGATTCCCAATGCCGCCATTAATGAATAACCCAATATCTCCTGACGGAAATTACCTCCCTCCATCGGTTGCATCGCAAAGACTGTGATATGCTTATCGTCATCTACATGCCGGAGTCCTGCGCGTACATTATTATATATATGATCTGCATCGGGAATAACCATCACTCGCTTCACATCACCACTGTTACAGATAATCTGCATGGAGTCGACAAACAAGTCTGCTGCAGTCACCATCTTCTCCACTGGAACACAACTGATTTGGAACTCACCCAAAGGACCTTTGAATGCCTGACCATCTAAGTCGGTGAAGGCAAAGGGTTGGAAATTCTCCATCTGTTGCTTCTGGTGGATGAGGACGACTTGGATAGAGGTGAGAGAACTATCATCGAGAGGTTTCAAACCACCATCCAAGGCTACACACTCCAACCATTTCGCCATATCCGCTTGTGGAATACGACGACCTATCATACGTTCGAAGTTCACAATCAGATTAAACGCCACCTTGTCGACGTAATCAGCGTCAACAAGTATGACATTATCTTTCCATTGAGCCCTATTCAGTGTCTCTTCGTTCATAGCGTACAAAATTACAAAAAGTCACGCTCAAAACAAAGAAACTTACAACAAAAAGTGTTAAACGGTAATTTCTCCAGAACCATAACAACGATGATGCGCCTCATCGTACAGCACACAGAACTGTCCTGGTGCCACTCCATGAATAGGTTTATCCGAATGAACAGTATAGACTCCGCCCGCCTCTGCTTCCAATGTCGCATGATGAAACTCTGGAGTGTGACGAATCTTAAAACAGATATTCTTAGTATCAACAGGGGCTGTCAGCAGATGCAGGTCACGGATCCTGAACTTCTGTTTGTAAGCAGTCTGTGGGTCATATCCTTTACTGACATATAGGATATTCTGCTGCATATCTTTCTTGACCACAAACCAAGGACCACCACCAAAGCCCAGGCCATGACGCTGACCTATGGTATGGAACCACAAACCCTTGTGCTGTCCGATCTTCTTGCCCGTCTCCAATTCCAACACATCACCAGGCTGTTCGCCTAAATAACGGCGGATATAGTCGTTATAATTGATTTTCCCCAGGAAACAAATGCCCTGGGAGTCCTTGCGCTTGGCATTCACCAAATGTTCACGCACGGCTATCTCACGCACCTCCTCCTTCATCATGTGTCCGATAGGAAACAAGGCCTTCTTCAACTGCCAGTCGTATATCTGTGCCAAAAAGTCTGTTTGATCCTTCACAGGATCAGGACTGGTCGTCAACCATTTCCTGCCTTGATCATCTATCTCCGTCTGAGCATAATGACCTGTCGCTATCAAATCATACTCATGCCCACGTTTCTCATGGAAAGCACCAAACTTTATCAGACGATTACACATGACATCAGGATTAGGAGTCAGACCCGCACGAACCTTCTCCATCGTATAAGTCGTCACCTGATTCCAATACTCCTGATGACAGTCAATGACCTCCAGTCGACAACCATATTGATGACTGACAGCTGTCGCCATCTCCAAATCCTCCTCCGAGGAGCAATCCCACTCTTCATCATGGTCAGGACCTATCTTGATATAGAAACAATCAGGATGCAATCCCTGCCGTACCAACTCATAAAGTACCACAGAGCTATCGACACCTCCAGAAAGGAGTACAGCGATTTTCTGGTCATTCAAATTCATGCTGCAAAGATACGACAAAGTAGTAAAAAAACCAAATCATATCATACTCTTTCCGTCATAATTTTGTATCTTTGCAACCAAATCACAATATCTATAAGCAATATGAAAAGATTTTTATTAATCGTCTGTGCCATGATGCTGACTCTCGGCATACAGGCTCAAGACATGAAGGGACGTATTTATTACAACGGTTACATGAGTGTCAATCACCTACTCGGCGAGAAAGAGAATGAAACAGCTGAGCAAAGGAAGGAACGCGAATATGTGATGAACGAGATATTTACCATGAGTGTCACCATCGAGTTTGTCAACAGTCATGACATGAAAATGCGAATGAAGATCATGATGGACAAGGAACGGGCCAAAGAACTGGGAGTCAGTTGGGCAAACCGTAAGCTATGGCAGGCAGACATGGTCATGAAGACGAAATTCAATAACTACAAGTCAAGATACACAGCCCGCAACAACATCATCACCATTGAGGATAACGGGTCGAAGATGCAACTCAGCGAAGACGGCCAGGAGCTGTATGTTGACGATGTTGACATGAAAGCAACCCTAAAACGAATCAAATAACATGACAGAACTAAGTAACGGTCTACTGACCATCAAAGTCGCAGAGCTAGGAGCCGAACTCCTGAGCATCCAAGACAACAACGGAAGAGAATACTTGTGGCAGGCAGACCCCAAATATTGGGGACGCCACTCTCCTATCCTCTTTCCCCTTGTATGTAGCGTAAATAATGAAACGTATACTGTGGATGGCAAGGAATACCACCTTCCCCGTCATGGTTTTGCCCGTGACATGAAATTTACCCTCATTAACAAGACAGAAAAGAAAGTGACTTTTGCCCTTCACGACGACAAGGATACACTAAAAGTTTACCCATACCACTTCAATCTCGCCATCACCTATCGATTGGAGGGCAATCAAATACATGTCATCTGGCATGTGGAGAACACGGACACACAGGAAATCCACTTCCAAATAGGCGGACATCCCGCTTTCAATATTCCTGGTGGTAAGACAGAAGGAATCATCAAACTCGACAACGAAAAACCTCTGGATGGGCTCAAGAGTTATGCAGACGGATCACACGACATGGTGGAAGTTCCTGTCGAAGCCGATATGGGTATCATTGAATTTAACAACAACTTCTGGCGAAATGACAGTGTAAAGATTCATAAGAGCCAGACACATCGTGCCATGTTGATGGACACCAATGGGGAACCTGCTGTAACAGTAGATTACAAGACCCCTGTTTGTGCTTTCTGGAGTCCATTTGACAAACATGCTCCCTTCGTTTGCATAGAACCTTGGTATGGTATCGGTGATCCACGTGGATGGAAAGGAGAGTTCAAAGACAAGCCCCTGATGAATCACCTCCTTCCAGGAGCATCGTTTATGAGTAAATACACAATAACAATTGGATAAAGCAAATATCGCGAAGCTTATTGAGCCTCGCGATATTTGTTTTCGTCTTTATCGTCCAACATAGAAAGGTAAGACTGGTATCTGCTTAGTGCAATATAATGATCATCCACTGCTTTCAATACGGCACAACCAGGCTCATGGGTATGTGTACAATTAGAGAAGCGACATTGCTTGGAGTACTCAAAGATTTCCTTGAAATAACTCGTCAACTCCTCCCGTTCCATATCAAATGTGCCAAAGCCCTTGATTCCTGGGGTATCAATAAGCCAACTGGCTGTTGGCTGTTGGCTATTAGCCGTTAGCGGTATCATTTCCGAGAATGTAGTGGTATGCATACCCGTATTGTGAGCATCACTGATATCTGCCGTACGCTGATTGGCATGGGGAATGAGTCGATTGATAAGTGTCGACTTACCTACGCCAGAGTTACCACTCAACAACGTGATCTTACCTTCTAATAAAGGACGCAACTCCTCAACCCCATCACCCGTCTCGGCAGAGATTGCTCTGCATTCATAGCCAATGGTCTCGTAGAGGTTGATCATCATCTCCTGATAATGACGCTCCTCTTTATTCAGCAAGTCGGTCTTGTTAAACACCAAGATAACGGGAACCCGATAAGCCTCCGCAGAAGCAAGGAAACGGTCGATGAACGTCGTACTGGTCTCTGGCTTCACGATGGTAACCACCAACAGCGCCTGATCGACATTCGCTGCAAGGATATGACTCTGTTTCGACAGATTAATACTCTTGCGGATGATGTAGTTACGACGATCTTCTATCTCGGTAATGAATGCCGTTGGCTGTTGGCTATTAGCCGTTGCTTGTAAGACCATCTCAACCCTGTCGCCTACAGCCACAGGATTCGTGCTCCGTATGCCACGCAATCGGAAATTACCCTTTATCTTACAATCGACAGTTGACCCATCGTCCGCTAGGACGGTGTACCAACTGCCAGTATTCTTAATGACTAGTCCTTTCACTAGACTGTCATGATTTCCTTGTTCTTGGCCTCCATCAGCTCGTCAAGTTTCTTGATAAACTTGTCGTGCAACTTCTGCAGATCCAACTCGGCATCCTTCTCGTTATCCTCGGAAAGACCGTCCTTGATGGCTTTCTTCAACTTGTCCTTGATATCTGCACGTACATTACGCACCTCCACCTTGGCCTTCTCAGCAATCTTATTACACTGCTTCACCAAGTCGCGGCGACGCTCCTCCGTAGGCTGTGGGATACCCAGACGGATAATCTCACCATTGTTCTCTGGAGTAATACCCACGTCACTATCCATAATGGCTTTCTCAATATCACGAATCTGCTTTCTGTCCCAAGGCTTGATTGCAATGGTACGCGCATCTGGTGTTGAGATATTAGCAACTTGGTTCAAAGGAACTTTCGAACCATAGGACTCTACACGAACGCCATCGAGAATGGCCACATTGGCACGACCAGCACGTACACGGGCAAGTTCTTCCTCCAAAAACATAGCCGCCATCTCCATACGTTCCTCTGCCGAGGCTAATGTCTGTTTTACGTCTAACATATAAATATTTGTTTTTTGATTACTTTCCGACAAAGATACGGTAAATCCATCGAAAAACCAAATAAAAGTGCTATTTTTTATGTTTTACCTTATTATATTTAGGAATAAAATGCAGAATACCACGATTGTGGTATGCAGAATGCCCCATTTGTGCTATTTCGGGTATGCGGATTTCGCCGTACCTTTGCATCGTGGTTCAGATATCACAGCAAAATGAAAATGAATTAATAACAAAAATAAAAGAAAGGAAAAAAGTTATGAGCAAGAAAAAATTACATTTCGAGACTTTACAACTGCACGTTGGACAAGAGCAGCCAGACCCTGCAACAGATGCACGTGCCGTGCCCATCTACCAAACAACCAGTTACGTGTTCCGCAACTCACAGCATGCAGCAGACCGCTTCGGACTGCGTGATGCAGGTAATATCTACGGCCGACTGACCAACTCCACACAAGGCGTATTCGAAGATCGTGTGGCTGCCCTTGAAGGCGGTGTCGCAGGCCTTGCAGTGGCTAGTGGAGCCGCAGCCGTCACCTACGCTCTGCAGAATATCGCACAGGCTGGCGACCATATTGTAGCTGCTGACAATCTCTATGGCGGTTCATTCAACCTCATCACCCACACCTTGGCTACCCAGGGTATCAGCAATACCATCGTAAAGGTGAATGACCTCGCAGCCTTAGAAGCAGCTATCCAGCCTAACACAAAAGCTGTATATGCAGAAACCTTTGGCAATCCCAACTCAGACGTTACAGATATCGAGGCTGTCGCAGCAGTAGCCCATAAGCACAACATTCCATTGATTATCGACAACACCTTTGGTACTCCTTATTTGATTCGTCCTATTGAACATGGTGCAGACATCGTAGTACACTCCGCCACCAAATTTATCGGTGGACACGGTTCTTCATTAGGTGGCGTAATTGTTGACGGAGGTTCTTTCGACTGGAAGGCGAATGCCGACAAGTTCCCCTCACTGGCAAAGCCTGACCCCTCCTATCATGGAGCCGTCTTTGCAGACGTGGCTGGTGCCGCAGCCTTTGTGACTCGTATCCGTGCCGTCATCCTTCGTGACACAGGTGCCACACTCTCACCCTTCAATGCTTTTATCTTGTTACAAGGACTGGAGACACTGAGTCTGCGAGTGGAACGTCATGTGGAAAATGCCCTGAAAGTAGTAGATTTCCTCAAGAACCATCCGAAGGTGGCAAAGGTCAACCATCCCTCTCTACCTGATCACCCAGACCACGTCCTCTATCAGAAATACTTCCCTAAAGGCGCTGGCAGCATCTTTACATTCGAAATCAAGGGTGGCGAGAAAGAAGCTTGGAAATTTATTGACTCTTTGGAAATCTTCTCACTCTTGGCCAATGTAGCCGATGTAAAGAGTTTGGTCATCCATCCTTATACTACCACCCACTCACAGATGACTCCGGAAGAACTTGAACAGCAGCACATTACCCCTGCTACTGTCCGCCTAAGTATTGGAACGGAGCATATCAACGACATCATCGACGACCTTTCTCAAGCACTAGAAAAGATTTAACATTTTGAATATTAACATTAAAAAGAATAGAATTATGGCAAACATTGCAAAACAACTGACAGAACTGATTGGCAACACCCCGTTGCTCGAACTCAGCAAATTCTCCGCCTCAAAAGGTCTCAAGACCCCTATCATCGCAAAAGTAGAGTTCTTCAACCCCGGCGGTAGTGTAAAAGACCGTATTGCTTTGGCAATGATAGAGGATGCCGAGCAGAAAGGACTTCTGAAACCAGGAGCTACCATCATCGAACCTACCAGTGGTAATACTGGTGTCGGACTCGCCCTTGTATCAGCCGTTAAAGGTTACAAGCTCATCCTGACGATGCCAGAGACGATGAGTGTGGAGCGCCGCAATCTAGTAAAGGCATACGGTGCAGAAGTACGACTCACCAGCGGAAAAGACGGAATGGCAGGAGCTATACGTGCTGCAGAGGAGCTGCGTGACAGTATTCCCGGATCCATTATCCTCCAACAGTTCGAGAATACAGCCAATCCTGCCAAGCACTATGCCACTACAGGCCCTGAGATTTGGAAAGATACTGACGGTAAAATTGACATCTTCGTAGCCGGTGTAGGTACTGGCGGCACAGTCTCAGGCATTGGAAAATACCTGAAAGAGAAGAATCCCAATATAAAGATCATCGCAGTAGAACCATCTTCCTCACCCGTCTTGAATGGTGGACAAAGTGGTCCCCACAAAATTCAAGGCATCGGAGCTGGCTTCGTTCCTAAGACTTACGACGCAAGTGTCATTGACGAAGTACTTGACATAGACAACGATGATGCCATCCGCACGGGTCGTGAACTTGCCCAGCAAGACGGCTTATTAGTAGGTATCTCATCCGGTGCCGCTGCTTATGGAGCCACTCTCATCGCCCAGCGTCCTGAAAACGCAGGAAAGACCATCGTCGCACTTCTTCCCGACACAGGGGAGCGCTACCTCTCAACAGTACTCTACGCATTTGACGAGTATCCTCTTTAACCATTTGTATTTTTGTATTGAACAGCCACGAAAAGTCCTTTCGTGGCTGTTTTGTAAAAAAACAACCAAAAAAATTTGGGGGAATGGCTAAAAAAAACTATCTTTGTAGGCTAATAACATATCTTATCCAAGCCAATAACAATGAACCTAAAGAAACGACATACTCTTTTTTGTCGAACGGTCACACTAGCCACCCTGCTATTGACACCCTGTGTCATTCAAGCCCAAAAATTTCATTTCGACAACATTTTCGATTTTGAACACGTCCTTGCTTACCTTGTTGCAGGATTACTGATTGGCATTTTCCTGTTGTTGTTCTACAACCGCCTGTATGTCTATCGTGAACAAGACATCAACAAATTGCAGCACAGCCAGAACAACCGTCTCGCCATCATCATACAGACAGGAAGAATGCGTATGTGGATTTACGATACCATAACACGCCACTATAGATTTATATCAGAGACCGGAGAGATCGTTCAGGAATACAACCCTATCGATTTCTCCCAATTCTTCAACCGCGACGACTTTGAAGTAATGCGCTCTTCCATCTTCGACATTTGCGAGAACAGACGAATTACCTCCACCGTTAACATCCGCAGTAACGAGGTTGACAAAGAGAATATTAGGTATTATGAAATACACCTCTCGATTGCAGAGAAAAATTTCAGAGGAGAAGCCACAAAATTGCTAGGTGTACAGCGGGACGTCACTGCCGAACAAGAAAAGAAGGACAATACCAACAAACTGATGATGCGATACCATACTGTCTTCAACTCATCACTGGTAGATATGCTGTATTACGACAAGGACGGGTTATTGACAAACCTCAACGATACTGCCTGTAAATCATTTGACATACCCAACAAGGAAGCACTCATCAAAGAAAAACACTATTTCAAGGAGAATGCTTTCTTTAACAACATTGACTTCACAAAAATAGACCATACCTACATGTCGTCCATCATCGACATAGAAGAGTATGACACAACACGCCATTGGACCACAAAATCAGGAAAGACAGGTAAGATTTACTATGAAGCTTCCGTCAATACCGTCCATAATGAGCAAGGAGAATTGGAAGGTGTCTATATTGCAGGACGTAACATCAGTGAGATGGTCGACTCGTTCCATAAACAACAAGAAGGTGCCATCGCATTGAAAAAGGCCATCCAGCATATTCAGGAGTATATCGACAATATCAACTATGCCCTGCGCATTAGTAATGTACGAATGGTGGACTATAATCCCCAAACCTATACCTTCACGCTATCTAATACCATTGACAAGTCGAATCTGCGGCTCTCCCAATTGCGCTGCATCCGTCTGGCTATGCCCCGATACAGGCGTGCCGTATCCAGTGCCCTAAACCGTATGGACCATCTTACCCCACATGCGATAGAGCAAACGATTGAAACAGAAATCAGGGACGAAAAGAGACGGCAGATAGCACTCTTGTTCAATATGGTACCTATACTTGACAAGGACGACAAGATAGAGCATTATTTCGGTTTGTGCCGAGAGATGACAGATATGCTGGAAACAGAGCGATTGCTTGCTATCGAAACTAAGAAGGCACAAGAGGCTGAATTACTGAAAGAGTCGTTCCTAACCAATATGAGCTATGAGATTCGTACACCACTGAACTCCGTACTGGGTTTTGCCGAACTATTCGAAATAGAACACGACGAGGCTGATGAGCCCATATTTGTAGAGGAAATCAAACGCAACACGAATACCCTGTTACTACTCATCAACGACATACTCTATCTGTCGCGTATTGACGCAGACATGGTGGAATTCAAGCATGAGGACTATGACTTCGCCGAACTCTTCCACTCCTATTGCCAAATGGGATGGGTCAGTGTAAGACCAGAAGTAAGAACCTCCGTGGAAGGTCCCTACGAACACCTAATCATCAATGGCGATGGAGAACACTTGGGCAAAGCCATCCAAATGCTCTGCGCAAATGCCGCCCGTTTTACCCAGAAAGGAACTATTCGTGCCAAATATGAATACCGTCGCGAGGAATTGGTTGTCATTATTGAGGACACGGGCGACGGCATTGACCCTGAGACTTTACCCAAAGTCTTCGAACGCTTTGTACGTGACAAGGACGAACGGCTCTTCGGAACTGGTCTTGACCTGCCTATCATTGAAGCACTTATCAAGAAAATGGGCGGCTCTATAGAACTGAATTCAGAATTAGGAAAAGGCACTACCGTATGGCTATTCCTGCCATGCCATGCAAAAATGATAGAGAAAAAGAGCAATATCGACTATAATACAGACCCCGTTATCGTATGAACACATTATTATACAGCATCCACCTTTTTCTACAAGGTCCCCCACCCCCTCCCCATCAGTCACCTCAATTGATTCCACTGATGTTGGTAATAGGCGTTATCGTCGTCTTTATCATTGTTACCATCTATAATCGTATTATCCTACAACGCATCCGCCAAGCCTCCCGTCAGTCAAAGCAGACACACAACCTCATGCAACAAGCATTGAACAGTTGTGAGACGAATGTAATCATGTACGATGTTGCCAAAGACTATACAAGTAAGCTTTATGGACACATGATACCTGACAAAGGAGTCACATCTGATGAATGGAAAGCACATGTTCATCCCGACGACCTGCCAGAAGCACTCCACTGTATCCGTCAGGTTATCAGCGGAGAAGTGGAAGAAAAGGAGTTCAACTATCGATGGAACTTTAACTTCGGAGAAGGAGAACCTCGATGGGGATATCTCCATAATTACAGTGTAGGAGAAAAGGTACCCGGCATCACGCGTCCCGTATCGGTTATCAGTACACTGATTGACGAGACGGAACTGATGTCGCGACAAGAAGAAGAGGAGGAAATTGCAGAAAAATACAAGCTCGTCTTCGAGCACTCTGTTATCGGCTTGTCTTTCTACAGTGCCGACGGATGGCTAATAGATGCCAATAAGAAGATGCGTGAGCTCTGTCATTTCGACAATGACGACTACGACTCTTATTTTTCCAACACAAACCTCTTCGACGCTTCTCCTTTCCATGAGAATGTAGACAAGAATCATGTAGAGGAATTCTGGGTTTGTTCGAAGAGTGAATATAACGACTTGCATATCTATTTGGAAATCCGCCTGCATCCCATCCACGACGAGAATGGGAAGCTCACGTATATCGCCATTGCCATTCGTGACATTACGGAAGAGCGCGAGATGTATATGCAGGAAAAACTTAATGACCTGCAGATTCAGAAGGCCAACGAGGAGATACAACTCTACGAGAAAGAACTGCACTATCTGATGGAGACGTGTAGTATCCAAGCTTGGCGTATCTCGTTGGACCGTAACGTCATTGAGTTCTATAAAGGATTGAGTACTGTCGACAATCAGTTTACACTCCAGCAGTTACAGAGTATCTTCTATAACCAAGACGATGATTTCGTACGCGATTTGAGCAATCCGGCAGAAGCTATATCCAAGCCGCTGAGCTATATGGGACGCATGCATCCCATGGTGTCACGACGTTCTGTCGAACCCCAATGGGTACAAATCAACAGCATCCCAGAATACGACAAAGACGGTAAACTGAAGGGAGCTTTCGGCGTGTGGCGTAATATACACCAGCTGATGCAGAAACAGGAACAGTTGAAACGCGAGACCGAGCGAGCTATCGAGTCTGGACGTCTGAAGAGCGTGTTCCTTGCCAATATGACACATGAAATCCGTACTCCTCTCAACGCCATCGTAGGATTCTCCGACCTGTTACAGATGATGACGACATCAGAGGAAAAGCAGGAAATCATCCATGTCATCCACAACAATTGTGATATGCTGCTCCGACTGATTAACGACATCATGGCCATCTCATCTATGGACTCTAATGGACTTGTCATGAAACCAGAGGATGCCGATTTCGCACCTGCTTTCGATGAGATATGCCAGTCACTTGCACAACGTGTGGAGAATCCGAACGTACAGTTTATCAAGGACAACCCATACAAGACCCTGCAGACCCGTCTTGATGTAGGAAGAACCATGCAGGTCATTACAAATTTTGTCACCAATTCTGTGAAATACACACAAGAGGGACATATCCGCGTAGGCTACCGCATACAGGACAACGGCCTGTATTTCTATTGCGAAGACACAGGTACGGGCATACCGAAAGACCAGTGTTCGAAAGTCTTTGACCGCTTTGTAAAACTGAACGACTACGTACAGGGAACAGGTCTCGGACTATCAATCTGTAAGGCGATTGCAGAGCGTTGCAACGGCAAGATTGGTGTTGACAGCGAACTTGGAAAAGGCTCTACGTTCTGGATGTGGATTCCCTGCAAAATCAAAAACGTGGAAGAAATCAATAACTAAACATCTTATGAGAAAAACAATCATTACTAGCATGATGCTCTGCCTGTCAACAACCATAACATGGGCAGAGCAAGTCGTTATGGAAACCAAGAGCATTTCTATGGTGCTCGATGTGGTGAAAGGCTCACAGCCCAAGTATGTGTACTTCGGCGCCAAACTAAGTGCAAAAGAACTCCAGAATATACAAGCACCTGTAGAGGGACGCATGGATGCCTATCCTGCTTATGGTCTGAATACGCCTGCAGAAGCAGCCATCGCCATGCGCCATAGCGACGGCAACCTGTCTACCGCGCTCGTGGTGGAAGACATCCAACGGTCGGGCAATACCACAACCATCCTGCTGAAGGACCCCGTCTACCCCATTGCCGTCAACCTAAAATACAAGGTATATCAGGAAGAGGATATGATAGAGGCATGGACGGAGATTACCAATAATGAGAAACAGACTGTCACTCTGACAACCTTCGCTTCCGCTATGCTGCCCATCCGGCGAGGCGATGTATGGCTCAGTCATTTCTACGGTTCATGGGCGAATGAGGCACGACTAGTGGAAGAGCCTCTGACACCAGGCCAAAAGGTTATCGTCAATAAGGACGGCACCCGCAATTCCCATACCGACCATGGCGAAGTGATGTTCTCACTGGATGGTAAGGGACTGGAAAACGCCGGTCAGGTGATTGGTGCCGCGCTCTGCTATTCGGGCAACTACCGACTGAAAGTGACGACCGACGATACGGAATACCACTATTTCTTTGCAGGCATCAACGAAGACAACTCTGAATACCACTTGAAGAAAGGCGAGACATTCATCACGCCGAAGCTCGCCCTGACTTTCTCACAGCAAGGACTCTCCGGTGTCTCACGCAATTTCCACAAATGGGGACGTAAGTACATGCTGGCCCACGGCGACAAGGAACGCAAAATCCTGTTGAACTCCTGGGAAGGCGTCTATTTCGATATCAACCAAAAGGGTATGGATCAGATGATGGCAGACATCGCCTCGATGGGTGGAGAACTCTTCGTTATGGACGACGGCTGGTTTGGCGACAAATATCCCCGTAAGACCGACAACTCGTCCCTAGGCGACTGGGTGGTCGATAAGAACAAACTGCCCGAGGGTATTGAGGGTCTGCTCCGCGATGCCAAGAAGCATGGTATCAAGTTTGGTATCTGGATAGAACCAGAAATGGCAAATACAACTAGCGAACTCTACGAGGCACACCCCGACTGGATTGTCAAGGCGCCCAAGCGTGATGCTGTCCTGGGACGCGGCGGCACACAGGTTGTCCTCGACTTGGCAAATCCGAAAGTACAGGACTTCGTATTCAGCATCGTCGACAATCTGATGACGAAATACCCGGAAATTGACTATATTAAATGGGATGCCAACATGCCGATTTTGAACCACGGCTCACAGTACCTTACCATGAACGATCAAAGTCACCTATATATTGAGTACCACCGTGGCTTCGAGAAAGTATGCCAGCGTATACGTGCCAAATTCCCTGATGTCACCATCCAGGCCTGTGCCAGCGGTGGTGGGCGGGCCAACTGGGGCGTCCTCCCCTATTTCGACGAGTTCTGGGTCTCCGACAATACGGATGCCCTACAGCGTATCTATATGCAATGGGGCACCAGCTATTTCTTCCCCGCTATCGCCATGGCAAGTCATATCTCCGCCACGCCCAACCACACCGTCTTCCGTACCACGGCATTGAAATATCGTATCGATGTCGCCATGAGCGGACGCCTCGGCATGGAGATACAGCCCAAGAACATGACAGACGACGAGAAGGAACTCTGTCGCAAGGCTATAGCAGAATACAAGCAGATTCGTCCCATCGTTCAGTTTGGTAACATCTACCGTCTCGTCTCGCCTTACGACAAGAAGGGATTAGCCTCCATGATGTATGTCACGGATGCAAAGGACAAGGCTGTATGGTATTGGTGGAAGACAGAGTCGTTCCAGAACGAGCACCTGCCGCGTGTCAAAATGGCCGGACTGGACCCCAGCCGCATGTATAAAGTGCATGAGCTGAACCGTATCGACCTCAAGCCATTGGCCGTTGAGGGCAAGTCGTTCAGCGGCGCCTACCTGATGAACCACGGACTGGACATTCCCTACCGCAACGAGCCGGAATGGTCGAAGAAGAACGACTGGTCAAGCCGTGTCTTGCTGTTAGAGGCAGAATAATGTAATAACGACATCACGTTATAACGACATTACGAAAAAAGAAAACAAAGATCTTCTTGCCTACATCCGCGAAGGTCGTGCGATGACACAGGCGGAAAAGCTTAACTTGATTGTCGAGTTGAGTATTCCCTCTATCTTGGCACAGTTGTCGAGCATCATCATGTTCTTTATCGACATGGCGATGGTAGGACACCTGGGTGCGCAGCAGTCTGCCTCCATCGGTCTTGTAGAGTCTTCCACATGGGTATTCTTCGGTTTGACCAGCGCTTGCTCTATGGGATTCTCCGTACAGGTAGCCCATGCCATCGGAGCCAACGACTTCAAGCGGGCACGGCGCATCCTCCGTCAGGCCTTCACCTGCTGCATCATCTTCAGCTGCATCCTGACGTTAGGTGCAATCTGCATTCACCAGCAACTCCCCTATTGGCTGGGAGGCAGTGATGAGATTGCCCACGATGCATCGCTCTACTTCCTCATCTTCTCGCTGGCCGTCCCCTTCTACCAGTTGGAAGGACTGGCAGGCTCCATGCTGAAATGTTCGGGAAACATGAAGATACCCAGCATGCTGAATATCTTGATGTGTTGTCTGGACGTGTTGTTCAACTATCTGTTCATCTACACCATCGGACTGGGCGTGATGGGTGCAGCTATCGGCTCACTGCTCGCCATCTTTATCAGCATGCTACTGATGGTCTATTTCCTGTGGTTCCGCTCACCCATCCTGTCGCTGAAAGGCAACAAGGGTTCCTTCCGTCCTACGGAAGATACCATCCGCACAGCCTTCAACATTGGCTTGCCGATGGGTTTCCAGCAACTACTGATGGGAGGAGCACAGATTGTGAGCACGATGATTGTGGCACCCTTAGGCACCATTGCCATTGCAGCCAACTCGTTTGCCATCACCGCCGAGAGTATCTGCTATATGCCAGGCTACGGTATTGCCGATGCAGCCACCACGCTCGTCGGACAAGGTATCGGTGCCGGACAGCGTCAGTTGACACGTTCCTTTGCACGACTGTCAGTGCTCTTCGGTATGATCGTGATGGCCTTCATGGGGGTTCTCCTGTATGTTTTCGCCCCTGAACTGATGGGACTGATGACGCCCGTCGAGGCTATCTGCGACATCGGCGCCCAGTCGTTACGCATTGGAGCATTCGCTGAACCCATGTTCGCAGCCTCCATCGTATGCTATGGCATCTTCGTAGGAGCTGGCGACACGCTGAAGCCCGCCATCATGAACCTGACAAGTATGTGGGCTGTACGACTGACTCTCGCTGCATGGCTGGCACCTATTTATGGTCTCCCAGGCGTCTGGACGGCCATGGCAATAGAACTGACCTTCCGAGGTGTCATCTTCCTCATACGCCTCTTCTTCGGAAATTGGATGGACAAGATGAGCAAAGCATCATAAAAACAGCCCCTAGGATCACTCCTCGGGGCTGCATTACTTTTCTTTTCCTATTAATAACTAAAAACTTGCTTTCTCTAAAAACTAATACCTAACTACTAACCTAAAACTACTAACTTAACCGATAATCGTTATCCTTCAATCTTTATTTACCTGTGATATTCCTCTGAATCACGATGCAAAGATAAGCACATTCCGTGATGCGACAATGAAAAGAATGGATTTTCAATAAAAAAATGGCTTATTCTTGACCCAAATCAATATTTTGTGTGCGAGCACAGAGCGCATTCCCCACCATATTTGTCAAGTCGAAAAACTGCATAACTGTCAGTTGCTCAGGGCGTTTTGTCATGATTTCATGCTCAAAGAAGCCTTCCGGGGCAGAATTCGTAGAATTGAACAAAGGACGAAGGCTTACCCGCAGCATCTTGCGGCGCTGGTTAAAGGCTGTTTTCACCACCTTTTTAAACAGGTCTTCGTCACAATTCAAGTGCTGTACCTTATTCCGGGTCATACGGATGACGGCACTCTGAACCTTGGGGGGCGGATTGAAGACAGAAGGTTCGACAGTAAAAAGATACTCCACGTCGTACCATGCCTGAATCAGCACAGAGAGAATGCCGTACGCCTTGTTCCCCGGCTCTGAAGCAATACGCAGGGCCACCTCACGCTGAATCATGCCCGTACAACAAGGTATCAAGTCGCGATTTTCCAACATCTTGAAGAATATCTGCGAGGATATGTCATACGGATAATTACCTGTCAGCACGAACTGCTGCCCAGCAAACAGCTGCCGCAAATCCATCCGCAGGAAATCACCCTCGATAATGGATGTTGACTGTTGACCATTAGCACTCAGTTCTTCCTTAAACAGTGTCTGCTTCAGATACTCCACACTCTCACGGTCAATCTCCACCACCTTGAAAGGACGGGGCTTCTCCACGAGATACTGCGTCATCACACCCATACCGGGTCCCACCTCCAGTACAGGAATGTCAGGACATGCATCCACCGTGTCAGCAATCCTCTTGGCGATGGAAAGGTCAGTCAGGAAATGCTGACCCAGGTTCTTCTTAGGGCGTACTTGCTTCATTTCGCAGACAAAGGTAATGTAAATCTGCCGAAATACAAAATATATGTATTCATATTTCTATTTCCCAATGATTTATTTTGCCGTTTCAGAATAATTCCGTAATTTTGTCAGACGTTATGAAAACCGGCAATGTCATCCTGAAGATACTTATGCCACTGGTCCTTGGCGGTGCCATCCTCTATTGGATGTATCGCGGTGAGAACTGGCAGCAAATCCGTCATGTCATGACTGACGAGATGGACTGGACATGGATGCTGCTTTCGTTCCCTTTCGGCATACTGGCACAGATGTTCCGTGGCTGGCGATGGGGGCAGTCATTAGAACCCATCGGCGAACACCCTCGAACCTCTGTCAGCATTCACAGCATCTTCCTCTCGTATGCGGCATCACTGCTGATACCGCGCGTGGGAGAGTTCACGCGTTGCGGCGTACTGAAGCGCTATGATGGCATATCATTCCCGAAGGCACTGGGAACCGTTGTGACAGAACGAGCCATCGACTCCCTCCTGGTACTGGGCATCACCGCCGTCGTGCTGCTCTTGGAGATGAGCACCTTCGGTATGTTCTTCCGCAAGACAGGTACCAACCTGCATACCATCCTTCATAACTTCTCGTGGGCAGGCTATCTGGTAGTCGCCATCTGCGCCATAGCCATCCTCATCCTGCTGCATTTCCTCCTGAGGAAACTCTCCATATATAATAAGGTGAAAGCCACGTTCTCCAACATCTGGCAAGGAGTCGTTTCCTTGCGGAACGTCCGCAACATCCCCCTCTTCATATTTTTTACCGTAGCCATCTGGATGAGTTATTTCCTGCACTACTACCTCACCTTCTTCTGCTTCGACTTTACAGCAGATTTGGGTATCGGCTGTGCACTGGTAACATTTATCGTAGGCAGCATCGCTGTCATCGTGCCGACGCCCAACGGCGCCGGTCCATGGCACTTTGCCGTGAAGACCATGCTCATCCTCTACGGTGTCGCTGATGAGCACGCTCTCTACTTCGTACTCATCGTACATACCGTCCAGACCATGCTCGTCATTGCCCTCGGCATCTACGCCTGGCTGGCACTCAACTTTACAAAAGTCAAGACTAACCCTTAAACTATTATACAATGAACGAGATTCAAAATCTGAACCCGCAGTGCATCTGGAAGAACTTCTATGCACTGACACAGGTGCCGCGTCCGAGCGGACATTTAGAGAAAGTACAGCAGTTCCTGCTAGACTTCGGTAAACAGGCTGGCGTAGAGGCCTTCAAGGACCCCGCAGGAAACATCGTGTTCCGCAAGACGGCCACACCAGGCTATGAGAACAGGAAGGGCGTGATCCTGCAGGCCCACATGGATATGGTGCCACAGAAAACGCCTGAGTCGAAGCATAACTTCGAGACCGACCCCATTGAACCGTGGATTGACGGCGAGTGGGTGAAGGCGAAGGGTACCACGCTGGGTGCTGACAACGGTCTGGGCGTAGCAGCCATCATGGCCATTATGGAGGCGAAGGACCTGAAGCACGGACCCATCGACGCGCTGATTACGCGTGATGAGGAGACGGGTATGTTTGGTGCCAACGAACTGCCCGAGAACGAACTGCAGGGTGACATCCTGCTGAACCTCGACTCCGAGCATTGGGGGAAGTTCGTCATCGGTTCGGCCGGTGGTATTGACGTCACCGCCACAATGGACTATCAGGAGGCTGACACCGATCCCGAAGATGCTGCCGTGAAGGTGACCATCAAGAATCTGAGAGGCGGACATAGCGGTCTGGAGATAAACGAAGGACGTGCCAATGCCAATAAACTAATGGTGCAACTGGTGCGTGAGGCCATCGAAGAGACAGAGGCTCGTCTGGCTTCGTGGAATGGCGGTAATATGCGTAATGCTATCCCCTTCAAGGCTGAGGTGGTGCTGACACTGCCCAAGGAGAATGTTGCTGCCCTGAAAGAGATTGCCGACGACTGGAAGGAGACCTTCAACGACGAGTTTAAGCTCATCGAGCCACAGGGCGTCGAGGTGATTGTCGAAGAGGTGGCTACCCCTGCCAAAGAGGTTCCCGTGGAGATTCAGGACAATCTGGTGAATGCCATCTACGGCTGTCACGACGGTGTTATCCGCTTTATTCCTGCCTACCCCAGCGTCGTAGAAACCTCGTCGAACCTCGCCATCATCAATATCGGTGAGGGCAAGGCTGCCATCAAGATTCTGGCTCGTTCGAGTCGTGAGGATATGAAGGACTACGTGGCTACCATGCTGGAGAGCTGCTTCAACATGGCAGGCATGAAGGTAGAGACGAGCGGCTCGTATGGCGGATGGGACCCCAATCCCGACAGCGAAATCCTACACCTATTATTAAAAGAATATAAGGAACTGTTCGGTAAGGACGGTATCATTCAGGTAGACCACGCTGGTCTGGAGTGCTCGGTCATCCTGGGCAAGTATCCTTGGTTGGACGTCGTGAGCCTCGGTCCGACGATGAAGTCGCCACATACCACACAGGAGCGTGCACTCATCGAGACAGTAGCACCCTTCTGGGAGCTGCTGAAGAAGACATTGGCAGACGTGCCAGTTAAAGGTTAATGGTTAAAGGTTAACGGTTAATGTTAAAAAATCGCGGATTTGTTTGGCAAATCTGCGATTTTTGTTTACCTTTGCAGGCATATAAATCAAATTAGTAACAAAATGGACGATTACCCGGCGAATCATTACAATTCGTAAGGCGTGAGGAAAGCAGGCAAGACCGCTAATCCTCTTGCCGCTAAGACCGTTTTTTAAAGGATTAGCATCATGAAGACTTACTGGAACATTACTGGTGGGCTCAGCCAACTTGAAACGTGGCAGCCTAATTGTTGGATACAGGTGACGTGTCCGACAGAAGAGGACATCCAGATGCTGGAAGAACAGTATCAGATTCCCGACTATTTTCTCTCTGACATCAGCGATACCGACGAGCGTGCCCGTTACGAGTACGACGACGGATGGATGCTGATCATCCTGCGTATCCCCTATGTCAAGGAGGTAAGGTCGCGCACGCCCTATACCACCGTCCCCCTGGGTATCATCCACAAACGCGATGTCACCATCACCGTGTGCTATTACGAAACGAACATGATGATCGACTTCGTCTCATTCCAGCAGAAACGCGGCGAAGGCTTCACCGACTATGTCGATATGATTTTCCGCCTCTTCCTCAGCAGTGCCGTCTGGTACCTGAAGCGTCTGAAACAGATCTCTATGCTGATAGACAAGTCGAAGCGCAACCTCGACAAGGAAGTGAACAACGAAAGCCTAATCGGCCTCTCCCGCCTGCAAGACTCGCTCACCTACTTCAACACGTCCATTCGTGGCAACGAGACCTTGCTGTCGAAGCTGAAGTTCAAACTGCAGATCGACGAGTTGGATGCCGACCTGATTGAGGACGTCACCATCGAGATGACACAGGCCCGTGAGACGACAAACATCTATTCGAACATCTTGGAGTCGACGATGGATACCTACCAGAGCATCATCAACAACAACATGAATACCATCATGCGTACACTGACCTCTGTGACCATCATCCTCATGTTGCCCACACTGGTAGCCAGTTTCTTCGGAATGAACCTCGTCAACGGCATGGAGAACAACCCCGTCGGTTTCATTGTCGCCATCCTATTATCACTCGCCATTTCGGTACTTTCGTGGTTCTTCTTCCGTCACAAACGACTGATTTAGCCCCTTTTTCGCAAAAATTTCACAAAAAATTAGGTACATTCAGAACTTTTTAGTATGTTTGTACCTCAATTTGTGTGTACTAACCCATTTCATGAACTAAAAACAAGTAGACAATGGACTCTCAAGAAAAAGCTCTCGAACAGGAGCAGAACGTAGAACAGAACGTGGTGGAAACAGAAGCAGCAACCCCCGCAGTAGAAACAGAGATACCTGTGGTGGAAGAAGCACCAGTGGTGGAAGAAGAACCGGAACCTGAGCGTAAGCAGTACCAGAACAAGAAAGAGGTACTGGCACGGGCACGTGAAATCGCCCAAGGGGAGGAGGCACCACAGAAGGAAGAGGTAGACTATTTGAAAACTGCCTTCTACAAACTCCATATCGCAGAGCGAGAGGCTCGTCTGAAAGAATATATCGATGGTGGCGGCGACCCCGAAACCTACCAGATTCTCCCTGATGTAGACGAAGAAGCCTTCAAGGCCGAAATGGGCATCATCAAGGAGAAACGTCAGAAACTCTTCAAGGAGCAAGAGCAGGAAAAGCAGGAAAACCTGCAGAAGAAGCTCAATATCATCGAGAAAATCAAGGGAATGGCGACCTCTCCCGAAGAGGCCAACAAGTCATATAAGGAGTTCAAGGCCCTGCAAGAGGAATGGAAGGAAATCAAGAACGTTCCTGCCGAGAAGGCCAATGAGCTCTGGCGCAACTACCAACTGTATGTGGAACAGTTCTATGACCTGCTGAAACTCAACAGCGAGGCCCGCGAATACGACTTCAAGAAGAATCTGGAACTTAAGACCAAACTCTGTGAGGCAGCCGAGAAACTGGCCGACGAGACAGATGTCATCAGCGCCTTCCACCAGTTGCAGAAACTGCATCAGGAATACCGTGAGACGGGTCCCGTAGCCAAGGAACTGCGTGAGGATATCTGGAACCGCTTCAAGGCAGCATCCACCGTCATCAACAAGCGCCATCAACAGCATTTTGAGGAACTGCGCGCCAAAGAGGAAGACAACCTTGCCCGCAAGACAGCCCTCTGTGAGAAAGTGGAGGCTATTGCCGCTGAGGAGAACAAAGGCAGCGGCGACTGGGAGCGTCACACCAAGGAAATCATCGACATTCAGGCAGAGTGGAAGAAGATCGGCTTTGCTCCACAGAAGATGAACGTCAAGATCTTCGAGCGTTTCCGTGCCGCCTGCGACAATTTCTTCGGACGCAAGGCAGAGTATTTCAAGGGACTCAAGGACACCTTCAAGGAGAATGCCGAGAAGAAGCGCGCCCTCATCGAGAAGGCAAAGGCACTGCAAAACTCCACCGATTGGAAGTCGACCAGCGACAAACTCATCAACCTGCAGAAGGAGTGGAAGACCATCGGCATGGTACCCAAGAAGTTGGGCGACCAGTTATGGGAGGAATTCCTAGGTACATGCAACAAGTTCTTCGAGGCCCGCAATGCCGCTGGAGGCGGTCGTGGCGAGGAGCGTCAGAACCTGGAGAAGAAGCGCGACGTCATCGAGCGACTGAAAGCCGTTGCCGAGGAGAAGGGTGAAAACCTGCAGGAGAAAGTACAGCAACTCGTAGAGGAATACCAGAGCATCGGACATGTGCCCTTCAAGGAAAAGGATAAGGTTTATGAAGAGTATCATGCCGTCCTCGATAAACTATACAAAGACCTCAACATTACCGTTGCCAAGCGTCGCCTCTCGAAGTTCAAGGACAACCTGAAACAGGTGGCTGAGCGCGGAGAGAATGCACTCGACAACGAGCGCGCCCGTCTGATGCGCCAGTATGAGCAACTGAAGGCAGAGGTACAGACCTACGAGAACAACCTCGGCTTCCTCAATGCCTCCTCGAAGAAAGGAAACTCGCTCATCGACGAGATGAACCGCAAGGTACAGAAACTGAAAGACGAAGTGCAGCTCGTCCACGACAAGATCAAGGCTATCGACGCTGAGAACAAGGAATAAAAAGAAAGGCTTCCACCGTTGGAAGCCTTTTTCTTTGCTGTTGGGGTACTCGGACTCGAACCAAGAATGACAGGACCAGAATCTGTAGTGTTACCATTACACCATACCCCAATTCTGTTTTGCGGATGCAAAGGTACGGCTTTTTTTGGAACCAGCAAAACTTTTCCGGTATTTTTTTGCAAAAACTTAATACTTTGATTGCAAGGTACTGATATTTTACCTATCTTTGCAACGAGAATCACAGAAGAGAAACGTATGAAGAAACTATTAACAACTATTCTATTTGCCATTGTTGTCTTACCAACGCAAGCACAATCCAAAACATGGAACGAGACCGTAACAGGAATGAATGGACATGACGCAAACGCGTTACCTGTCGGCATTACCGATACCTACTGGCGCGACAACCAGACGGGTGACTGGCTGATTGGCTTTACACCGAAAAGCGTTATCTATAACAACAAGGTGTGGAGCATCGTCAGTCAAATGGAGAAGAAAGACGATTATACATTCACACTTAACGACGGGACGACCATCAAGGTCGGCAAGATGAAGAAAGGCTGTCGCAATATTGCCATCGGTAGCAGGAAACCCGTTACGTGCAGTCCTATCACAGGCGCCACCCTACCCGACTATCCCACAAAGGACATCCGCAAAGGCTTCGTCGACAATGGCTACCGTGCAACGGACAGCGTGACCATTGTCGGTTGGCTGAAGGACATGCCCGAGCAGGCATGGAAAAAGGGAAAGGAGTTTGAAGTCAGTTTCGAAGGCATCATTACAGACAAACAAGAGAATGCCTTTGCGAAGATGGACCCCATCGGACGGTTCACCATCAAAATGCCACTGCTCAACTCGACACAGGTATTCCTTGACTGGGGGCGTACTACCAAGAGCACCATCCTCGAACCTGGCAAGACCTACTTCTTCCTCAACGACTTCAAGACCGGGCAGATGTTGTGGATGGGCGACGACGTACGCATACAGAACGAACTGCTGGCCTATCCCCACGACTGGAACAACGACCGGATAGAACATGCAGACGAGGGCAAGATTACAGCCATGCAGTTCAAGGCTATAACCGATAGCAGCCGTGCCGCCAGTCTGGCAAAACTCGAAGAGACCATCCTGAAGCACCCCAACCTCTCACAGCGATACATTGATTACCTGAAAGGGTATTATCAGACGTCACAGGGAGAGTCGATGATGCAGGCCCGCTTCTCCATGCCTTCCCGCGAACTGCCTCAGGAGTATATGGACTACGTAGGCAAGGAACTCTGGCGCAAGGCCGTCAAGCCCTATACGCTCTATCGCGACTTTGGCACGTTCTTACGCGACTATATGGACCAATTGCACGATACCCACCGAACGAATAAAGGCGAAGAAACCGTAGAGGCCATCCGACGACTAGAGCAACAAGGACTTGCCGAACCGACTGCTGAGGAGTCGGAAGCATTGAATGTCTATGTACCGATGATGAATGAACTGGAAGCCAACCTGCGCAATGCCAAGGGCGGCGAGATGATTGACTCGCTGGTCAACGCCTTCAACACCCATCCCACCGTCGAGAAAGTCTATAACCTATTCAACCGTATCGGCGACCCTCTCAGAAACGAGCTAGCCACCATGGTACTCCGCGACAACCTCATCCTCATCGATTCCGTAGGCTGTGACCAGAACCTGCGCGACATTTACCTGGCCCGCTACCTCTACAAACAGATAGACATTACCCGCCAGCCCCTCGAGCCTGCCTTGATGACATTTGCCGAGCAGAACATCCAACTGCCCGCCGCCCTCGCCATTCTCAAGACACAGGACGACAAATACCTCGCCATTAAGAACATGGACGTGTCGCAATTGGCAAAGCTCAACACCGGAGACGACGTGGCTGGCATGAGCGATGGCGAGAAGATGCTACGCAAGATTTGCGAACCATACAAGGGCAAAATCATCCTACTCGATGTCTGGGGAACGTGGTGCGGACCCTGTAAGGAACTGCTGTCACACTCCCAGCAGGAGTACGAGCGACTGAAGGACTACGACCTCGTCTACCTCTATCTTGCCAACCGCTCCAGCAACGAGTCGTGGAAAAGCGTCATCAAGGAATACAACATCGTGGGCGACAACGTTGTTCACTACAACCTGCCCGAAGACCAGCAGACCGCCATCGAGCACTACTTGAGCGTTCACGCCTTCCCCACCTACAAGCTCATTGACCGCAACGGCAACGTCCTGGATATCGACGTAAATGTTCGCGACCTTGAAAGCCTCGCCCGTTTATTGGAAAAGATAAAATAGCCGACAATCCAAAAAATGTTAGCCGGACAAAAGAAATCTCACCCAGAAATAAATTGAAAATTATCCCGAAATCATTTGGAAATTGACGGGAAAAAGTGTATCTTTGCATCATCAAACAGAGGGTTATAACAATCCCTGCAAAACAAAGATTCTATAACCCGAAAAACCAAAAATGACTCCAGACCAACTCTATACCAAGTCTATACCAACTCTATACCAACGCTATAGTACCTCAAGGTTTCCTCCCGGTTTCCTCTAGGGTTCCTCCAAGGATGCTCTAGGGATGCTCTAGGGATACTCTAGGAATGCTCTATGTTCTCTCTATGTACAGAGGTATGAGTAAGGTATGAGATAAGCCGGAGGAAGATAGGAGGCAACTCGGAAGAAGGTCTTGGGTAAGTACGACTAAAAACAGAAAAGAATATGGCAAATTATCGAGGTGAAAAGAAAAGCGGAAAGATGGGCGACGTGATTTACAGTTCATGGAACGGTCGGCCCTATGTACGTCGGCGCCCTGAGTCAGTGGCTAACCCACAGACCAAGGCCCAGCAGGCTCATCGCCATGCCTTTGCAGAGGTATCGCGCCTGTCGTCAGCCATGAAGGAGGGTCACAAGATAGGGCTTCACTATCTGGCTGTGCGTGAGAAACTCAACACCCACAGTGTTTTCAAGCGGCTCAACAAGAACTGCTTTGGTGCCGACGGCATCGACTATTCCCGCATACTGATCAGCAAGGGCTCCGTGTCCGGTTTCAGCATCACCTCTGCCGAGGTCGATGCGCAAGGTATCGTCCGCGTAACGTTCGAGGGTAACGGCACGCCGGAAAACAGTCGCGACGAGTTCTATCTTTTCGTCTTCTGTCCCGACCTGCACAACGGTCTTCCCATTGCCCCCGTAAGTCGCACCGTCGGTTTCGTCAGCGCTCCCATCCTTGAGGAGTGGAAAGGTCACACCCTTCACCTCTATGCCTTTATGCGGAACAGCAAGGGCCATACCTCCAACACCGTCTATGTCGGTCAGTTTTAATTACACTACAAATTAAATAGCTAAATATATTTGCATTTTCACTCACTATTTTGAACCTATGACTGCGTCTAAGGTACTTCCGTTTGAAAATAAAAACAAGTTTTTCTTTTGTATTTTACTCACTTATTCGTACCTTTGCACCTAATATTATTATTTATTTAAATGGAAGTAGCATCTCAATTAGTAGATACCATCGTTAAAGGAATACAAGAGAAGAAAGGAACGAACATTGTCGTTGCCAACCTGAACAGCATAGAAGGGGCTATCTGCCACTATTTCGTCATCTGTCAAGGCAACTCCCCCTCGCAGGTGGAGGCTATTGTCGAGTCGGTAGGCGAGTTCGCACGAAAAGAGCAGGAGGAGAAGCCCACGGCCGTCGCCGGACTGGAGAATGCACAGTGGGTGGCTATGGACTATACGGACGTCATGGTGCACGTCTTTCTGCCGGACGTCCGTGAATACTACGACTTGGAGCATCTGTGGGAGGATGCCGGCCTGACCCATATTCCTGACCTTGATTAGAAAAAGCAGTATGAACAAGAAACCTATTAATAACGACCCTAAGATGAATATGCCTAAGTTCAATATGAGCTGGATATACATCTTGGCCATTGTCCTCCTCGGGGTACTTTATTTTACCCAGGGCAACGAGAACTCCAGTGTAACGACCACCACGTCGTACAGCAATTTCAAGACGTGGGTGATGAAGGGCTATGCCTCGAAGATTGTGGTCAACAAGAATACGAACACCCTGCAGATGTACGTCAAGCCGGAACATATCCGTGACGTGTTCCACCAAGGGGTGAAAGCCACGGGTAAAGAGCCCAGTGTGGAAGTTGACTTCGGTTCCGTAGACCAGGTGGAGCTGTTTATCAATCAGGCCCGCGAACAGAAGAAGTTCAGCGGTGAACTGGCCTATGACAACCGTCATGAGAGTGAGTTCATGAACTCGTTGGTTATGAACGTGCTGTTCTTCGGTGGCATTATCCTCGTATGGATTTTCATCATGCGCCGCATGGGTGGCGGCGGCATGGCAGGCGGTGGAGGCATCTTCAGCGTCGGCAAGTCGAAGGCACAGATGTATGAGAAGGGCGGTGAACTGGGCATCACGTTCAAGGACGTGGCCGGTCAGGCTGGTGCCAAGCAGGAGATGCAGGAGATTGTAGACTTCCTGAAGAATCCGCAGAAATATACGGACCTGGGCGGTAAGATTCCCAAGGGAGCCTTGCTGGTAGGTCCTCCGGGAACGGGTAAGACGCTGTTGGCCAAGGCTGTTGCCGGTGAGGCTGGCGTACCATTCTTCTCAATGAGCGGTTCCGACTTCGTGGAGATGTTTGTAGGTGTAGGTGCCAGTCGTGTGCGTGACTTGTTCCAGCAGGCAAAGTCGAAGGCGCCCTGTATCATCTTCATCGACGAGATAGACGCTGTGGGACGTGCCCGTTCGAAGAATCCCGCTATGGGCGGCAACGACGAGCGTGAGAATACGCTGAATGCACTGTTGACGGAGATGGACGGTTTCGGTACGAACAGCGGTATCATCACCCTGGCTGCCACGAACCGCGCCGATATGTTGGACTCTGCCTTGCTCCGTGCCGGTCGTTTCGATCGTCAGATACACGTTGACCTGCCCGACCTGAACGAGCGTAAGGAGGTATTTATGGTACACCTGAAGCCTTTGAAGCTGGACGACAGTGTGGATGTGGACTTCCTGGCCCGTCAGACGCCAGGTTTCTCCGGTGCCGATATCGCCAATGTATGTAACGAGGCAGCCCTGATAGCCGCCCGCCATAACCGTCAGAACGTAGGGAAGCAGGACTTTCTGGATGCCGTCGACCGTATCATCGGTGGTCTGGAGAAGAAGACGAAGGTGATGACGGAGTCGGAGAAGCGCAGTATTGCCATCCATGAGGCAGGGCACGCCACCATCTCGTGGTTTACGGAGTTTGCCAATCCGTTGGTGAAGGTGTCTATTGTTCCCCGCGGACAGGCATTGGGTGCCGCCTGGTATCTGCCAGAGGAGCGTGTGCTGCAGACCAAGGAGGCGATGCTCGACGAAATGTGTTCGCTCTTGGGCGGTCGTGCTGCCGAGGAGCTCTTCATCGGGCATATCTCCACGGGTGCGATGAACGACCTGGAGCGTACTACCAAGCAGGCGTACGGCATGATTGCCTATGCCGGTATGAGTGACAAGCTGCCTAACATCTGCTATTATAACAATAACGAGTATTCCTTCCAGCGTCCTTACTCTGAGACTACTGCAAAGCTCATGGATGAAGAGGTGCTGAAGATGATCAACGAACAGTATGAGCGTGCCAAGCAGATTCTGACAGAGCACAAAGAGGGTCATGCCCGTCTGGCTCAGTTGTTGATTGACCGTGAGGTGATCTTCGCCGACGACGTGGAGGAAATCTTCGGCAAGCGTCCTTGGACCAGTCGTGCAGAGGAGTTGCTGGAAGCCCAGCAGCGTGCCGAGGCAGAGCGTATGGCAGAGGAGAGAGCCAAGGAGCTGGGACTCATCCCAGAGAAGCCTGAGAACTCGGAGCCCTCAGAAGAGTCGGAAACCCCATCTAACGATACAAACCTATGAATAACTTCATTGTCAGAACCATTACGGGCATCATCTTTGTCGCAGCCATCGTATCGTGTTTCCTGCGACCTGAGGCGATGGTCCTGTTGTTTTCCATCGTCACTGGACTGACCGTCTGGGAGTTTACGGGACTGGTCAACGAACGGCCTGGAGTAACCATCAACCGCTTTATCTGTACGGTGGCAGGCGTGTATTTCTTCTTCGCCATGACCTACTATTGCAGCGACATCTATGGCGGAGCCGCCAAATCGGTGGTGTTCATCCCTTACCTGATTACCATTGTCTATCTGTTGGTGGCAGAGCTCTATCTGAAACAGGCCGACCCTATCAACAACTGGGCATACACGATGCTCTCACAGATGTATGTCGCCCTGCCCTTCTCGCTGCTCAACGTGCTTGCCTTCACGGCATCGCCTGAGGGGCTGGTAGTCTTCAACCCCATGCTGCCGCTGTCGGTATTCATCTTCCTATGGATGAACGACACGGGAGCCTATTGCGTGGGCTCGCTGATAGGCCGGCACAAGCTCTTCCCCCGAATTTCTCCGGGTAAGTCATGGGAAGGAAGCGTCGGTGGAGCCATCGTCGTACTGTTGGTAGCCTACGGCATCAGCATCCTTGACAATGGCGGACTCTATCTACAGGACATCGGTATCAAGCCCTGCGGTATGCTGTCGATGCCACAATGGTTAGGACTGGGACTGGTCGTCGTGGTCTTCGGCACCTGGGGCGACTTGGTGGAGAGTCTTTTCAAGCGCACCTTGGGTATCAAGGACAGTGGCAGCATCCTGCCTGGTCATGGCGGTATGCTCGACCGTTTTGACTCTTCGCTGCTTGCCATTCCGGCAGCCGTCGTATATCTGTACACTATATCATTATTCTAATATGAAAAAACTATTATCTGTTATCCTTTTAGCCATTGGCATCGCCAATACTGCCAATGCCGCCGACCCTGTGAAACAATGGGGGCAGTTACAAGTGAAGGGTGCTCAGCTGTGTGACCAGAACGGCAAGCCCGTCATTCTTAGAGGTGTTAGTTTCGGCTGGCATAACATCTGGCCCCGTTTCTATAACAAGAAGGCCGTCAAGACCTTGAAAGAAGACTGGAACGCCAGTGTTGTCCGTGCCGCTATGGGCATCATGATTGAGGACAACTATCTGGAGAACCCTTCTTTTGCCCTGGAGTGCATGACCAACGTCATCGAGGCAGCCATCAAGAACAACGTCTATGTCATTATCGACTGGCACTCCCACCAGATGAAGACGGCCGAGGCGAAGAAGTTCTTTGGCCAGATGGCACAGAAATACGGCAAGTATCCCCACGTCATCTATGAGATTTACAACGAGCCTATAGAAGACACTTGGGCAGACTTGAAGAAATATGCCACAGAGGTGATTGGTGAGATTCGCAAGTACGACCCCGACAACATCGTGCTGGTGGGCTGTCCCCACTGGGATCAAGACATCCACCTTGTGGCTGAGAGTCCACTGACAGGCTTCAAGAATATCATGTACACCGTCCATTTCTATGCTGCTACCCATGGTGACGACCTGCGCAACCGCATGGAGGCTGCCGTGCAGAAGGGTATTCCCGTATTCATCTCAGAGAGTGGAGCCACAGAGGCATCGGGTGACGGCAAGATAGACCCCGAGAGCGAAGAGCAGTGGATTCAGTTGTGCGAACGTTTGGGAGTCAGTTGGATTTGCTGGTCTATCAGCGACAAGAACGAGAGCTGTTCGATGCTCCTACCCCGTGCTACCGCTACAGGTCCCTGGCCAGACGATGTCATCAAGGTATATGGCAAACTCGTCAAGAACCTGCTTCGGAAGTATAACAAGTAAGAGGAGACAAAGAGAGGTGGCACGGAAATGCCACCTCTTTCTTTTGTCATTCAGTTCCACTGATGATTATATCTCTCCCTTTTTAGTTTTGGGCAGCAGCAGGTTCAGCAGGACGCCCACTACAGCGGAGAGTCCGATGCCGCTCATGGAGAAGGTGCCGAAGTTTAGTATGGCACCGCCAATGCCCATCGTCAGCGTGACACTGATGATGATAATGTTGCGGGTGGGCTTAAAGTCGACCTTGTTGTTGATAAGGTTCTGGATACCCACACTGGCAATGGTGCCAAACAGCAGGAGCATAATGCCGCCCAGCACGGCAGAGGGGATACTTTGCAGGAGGGCACTGAGCTTACCGATGACGGAGAAGACGATGGCCGTTCCTGCGGCTATGCGGATTACCTGCGGATGAGTGACGCGTGTAATCTGCATGGCACCTGTCACCTCACTATAAGTGGTCACAGGAGGTCCTCCGAAAAATGAGGCTGCAAGGCAGGCCAGTCCGTCACCCAGCATGGTACGATGCAGTCCTGGGTCTTTCACAAAATCCTTTTCAGCTACCTCGCCGACGACATACACATCACCGATATGCTCAATCACCGGAGCGATAGCCACAGGAATCATGAAGACGAAGGGTTCCCATGCAAACTGAGGTAACTGGAAATGGGCAATGGAGTTAGGCAAGGCAAACCAAGGAGCAGCTATAACGGCAGAGAAGTCGACCTGTCCCATGCAGACTGCCACAATATAGCCCACAATAATACCACATACCACAGGCAACAGTTTCAGGAGTCCCTTACCAAAAGTCAACACGATAATGGACGTTATCAGCGAGATGAATGCCAATAGCCAGTTCTCCTTGGCCATGTTGACAGCGGCAGGAGAAAGCGATAGTCCGATGAGGATAATCACGGGACCGATTACGATTGGCGGGAACAGGCGGTCTAGCAGTTTCTTTCCCTGCCATTTGATGAGTGCCGACATGATGAAGTACACCAAGGCGACACCAGCAATACCCGCTATCGTACCAGGCATTCCCCATTGCTGGGAAGCGGAGATGATAGGGGCGATAAAGGCAAAACTAGAACCTAAGTAGATGGGCACTTTCCCTTTCGTCACTAAATGGAAGATGAAGGTAGCAATACCGGCAGTAAACAATGCCGTAGCAGGATCGAGTCCTACCAGCAGAGGCACCAATACAGTAGAACCAAAGGCGACAAACAGGAACTGTATGCCTACGATGGTCTTACGAGTTGGAGTTAATTCTGTAGCCATATTTTTTTAACTTTAGAAGTTCCACTTCACGGCAAGCGTCGGATTCCAGAAGAAGGTCTTCGTGCTCTCCGGATCGGAGTTATAGACGAAGTTGTTACTGAACTCCCATTCCGTACCTACGCTGAAATGCTCGGTGAAGTTGTACCACAACTGAGGCTCAGAGAGGATAACCAGACAGCCATGGCCATTGCCTTTCTCACCTCGCCAGAAATCAATGAAGCCAGAGAAGCGCAGTTTGTTATTGAAGAAGTTCAAGCCCCAGACACCAGTTAACTGGGCGCTAGCATAGGAGTGTGTATTCTCGTAACTCTTGAAAAACTGTTTGTACATCAACTGTACGGACCATGTCTTCGAGAAGTCGGCTGTATGGCCGTTATACGCAGCACCCAACAAAGCAGCCTGCTGGAAGCTACCATTACGACTCAGACCTCCATTATACTCGATATGAGCAGCGAAGGGCGACTGTTTGCCCAAATTAAACTCACGGGCAACCTCTGTGTAGGCGCTCTCTACAAAGTGACTGCTAAAATCGACATCCACGAAATAGAACCATGAGCCCCACTTGTCAGCCTTGAATTGTTCAAGGGTCATGGTCACTTTCTGACGACCGGCCTCTTCACCGGTATAAATGTTACGACCGAAATCATAGTGTAACTGGATGTTCTGTGCTCCTACGGTCATGCATGATGCCAGGAACAAAAAGGATAGAATCTGTTTTTTCATCATAATTATGTTTTTAAATGTTCAATTAAAACAACGGAGCTACGTACTTCAATACGAAGAAGGCAGCAAGGATATACATCATTGCAGTCAATTCACGATGACGACCTGTACATACCTTCACAATGACATACGAGAACAAACCTAAGATAATACCCTCTGAGATACTTGCTGTAAAAGGTATCATCAGTATGGTAGCAAAACAGGGCATCGATTCCGAGAAGTCGATAAAGTCGATATGTACAATCTGACGGAGCATCATCACACCTACCAAGAACAATGCACTGGTAGTGGCGGCAGACGGAATCATCAGGAAGATGGGAGAGAAGAACAAGGACAGGAAGAACAAGGCTGCCACAGTGAATGCTGTCAGCCCCGTACGTCCACCTGCCGCAATTCCTGTCGTACTCTCCAAATAAGTCGTCACTATAGAGGTTCCGCAAAGGGCACCTACAGTAGTACCCACAGCATCAGCCATCAATGCCTTGTTCAGATTCTGTACCTTTCCCGTTTTCTTATCCACCATACCAGCAGCCGTAGAAGTTCCTATCAGGGTACCAATAGTGTCAAACAAATCCATAAACAACAGGGTTGCTATTACAATATAATAGTCGATATCCAACGTGAAGAAACGAGAGAAATCCATCTTAAAGGCAACAGGATCCAAAGAAGCAGGAAGACTCAATATCGTAAAATTCTCAGGAATCACTGTAACACCAAAGGGAATACCTATGATTGTCATGATAAGGATTGTATAGAACAAAGCTCCACGAACCTTCATCACCAACAAGATAGCACCTAGCAAAATACCGCAAGCAGCAAGTATCGAAGTTGCTGTCCAAGGACCCAAGCCTGTAATGGTTGAGTCATTGACAACAACAATACCGCCATTCTTCAGTCCGATAAAAGCAACAAACAAGCCGATACCCACGGAGATTGAGTAGCGAAGGTTCAGGGGGATGGAGTTGACGATAGCCTCACGGACTTTAAATATCGTGAAGAAAATAAAGAAAACACCCTCTATAAATACGGCAGCCAAAGCTTCTTGCCATGTAAAGCCCATCACCAAAACCAGCGTATAGGCAAAGAAGGCGTTCAGTCCCATACCAGAAGCGAGTGCAAACGGCATCTTGGCATAGAAAGCCATTACGAGTGTCGCCACTGCAGCAGCAATCACTGTTGCAGAGAAAACAGCACCCTTGTCCATACCCGCCTCACTGAGGATAATCGGGTTGACGGCAAGGATGTAAGACATGGTAAGGAAGGTTGTCAATCCCGCCATCATCTCAACTTTGACGGAATGTTTCTGGGAGTCAAAACCCAGCCATGATAATAATGTTTTCATAAATGTATTAATTATTATTGTGATTTAGAATCTCTATGATTTGCTGTGCTGCCACATCCGGGGCATGACTGTTTCCCAGGCGACGGTGTACCTCCTCATAACCGTCCAGCATCTGTTGGCGGGCTGCTCCTCCAGGAAGGATACGCTCCAGATGTGTACGGATATTCTCCACGCTGAAAGTGTCAGCCACCAGTTCAGGCACAATCTCCTTGTCTGCGATCAGATTGACCAAAGAGATAAACCTCACCTTCACCAGATGCTTCCGCAAAAAGGCGATGACTATGGGGATAGGCGTCTCGTAACATACCACTTGCGGAACACGAAACATACACGTCTCCAAAGTTGCCGTTCCACTGGTCACCAAAGCTGCTGTCGCTTTTGACAACAGGGCATATGTCTGATTCTCGACCAGTTTGACAGGAGTTCCCTGCAAGAACTTGTCATAATACGACCGCTCTATGCCAGGAGCACCCGCTAATACAATGTCATACTGAGATGTCAGATGACTCGTAGCTTTTATCATTGCAGGGAGGTTGTCTTTGATTTCCTGTCGTCTGGAACCAGCCAACAGGGCGATGACGGGTTTGTCCGTCTCCTCTATTCTGTCTTTTGTATCCGCTAAGAAAACCCTCACTTCCTGAGCTGTTGGATTCCCTACATAATGGATTGGATACTGGTGCTTCTTCTCAAAGAAATCCACCTCAAAAGGAAGTATGGAGAAGAGCTCGTCAACATCCCGTTTGATATTCTTGATACGATGTTCCTTCCATGCCCATATCTTCGGAGCAATATAGTAAAAGACTTTGGGCTGTTGACTGTTGGCTTTCAGCTTCTGACTATGAATATATTTTGCAATTTTCAGGTTAAAGCCAGGATAGTCGACCAAGATAACAACATCCGGTTTCCACTCGAGAATATCCTGCTGACATCTTTTCATGTTCTGAAGAATCGTGGGAAGATGAAGCAATACAGGAATAAAACCCATATAGGCAAGTTCCTTGTAGTGTTTGACTCTGGTACCTCCTACTGCCGTCATTAGGTCACCGCCGAAGAAACGGAACTCCGCATCCGGATCCTGTTGCTTCAATGACTGCATCAGATGAGACGCATGCAGGTCACCACTGGCCTCTCCCACTATCAGATAGTATTTCATAAATCCCAGTCTTTCATCTGTTCCATCATCTCATAGGAGGTGACATCTATCCGGGTTGGCGTAATCGCCACATAACCATGCGTCAGTGCCCAATTGTCAGTATCATCTGCCTCTGGCTCATCATTGGTGTATTTTCCCACCATCCACCAATAATCATAACCCCGAGGGTGATGGCATTTCACCACCTCATTTCCCCAAGTTCCTGGTGCCATACGACATATCTTTACTCCCTGATACTGTTCCACCAAAGGGAAATTCACGTTCAGACAGACACCCTTAGGTAATCCTTCGTCAAGAACCCTTCGTACGATTTTACGCACATAAGGTTCCAAAGGACGGAAATCAGCATCTTCAGAATGGTCGCACAGAGAGAAAGCCACCGAGGGGATATACTTCATACATCCTTCCAATGTCACCCCCATCGTACCACTATAATGTGTATTAACAGAAGCGTTGTCTCCATGATTAATACCTCCTATCACCATCTGAGGATAACGGTCGCCTATCAATTCTTCCAAGGCGATTTTCACACAATCGACAGGTGTGCCGCTACATGACCACACTTCCAGTCCCTCCTCTTTCCGGCGCATCGTCAGTGTCAACGGTGTTCCTGCTGAGAAAGCACAGGCATAACCGCTTCGGGCACTGTCTGGAGCACAGACCAGGATATCCGCCATGTCACGAATCATCGCCACCAGACAGTTAATACCTTTTGCCCCATAGCCGTCATCGTTGGAAATCAGTATTAAAGGTTTCTCGTTTTCCATTAAAAATTGTAATTTGCCTGCAAATTTACAAAAAAACGAGAGAAAAGCAAAATCTAATTTGGCTTTTTGCTTTCTTATTCGTAACTTTGCAGCCTATTATATGGTGTTAAGAAAGAATATGGGAAAGATTATTGCTTTAGCAAACCAAAAGGGCGGGGTCGGTAAGACGACGACAACCATTAATTTGGCCGCCTCATTGGCTACACTGGAGAAAACAGTCCTTGTTGTCGACGCTGACCCACAGGCAAACGCCTCCAGCGGTCTGGGTGTTGATATCAAAGAGGTAGAATGCTCCCTCTATGAATGCATTATCGACAAGGCAGATGTACGTGACGCTATTTACACAACAGATATTGACGGACTTGATATCATTCCAAGTCATATTGACCTCGTTGGAGCCGAGATAGAGATGCTGAACCTGAAAAACAGGGAAAATGTCATTGGGCAGTTATTGGCTCCTATCCGTGATGACTACGACTACATTTTGATTGACTGTTCTCCTTCATTAGGACTGATTACTGTCAATGCGCTGACGGCAGCTAATTCCGTCATCATCCCTGTACAGTGTGAATACTTTGCACTGGAGGGTATCAGCAAGTTGTTGAATACCATCCGTATCATCAAGAGTAAATTGAATCCGAAACTGGAGATTGAGGGTTTCCTGCTGACAATGTATGACTCTCGTCTGCGTCTTGCTAACCAGATTTATGATGAAGTAAAACGCCATTTCCAGGAATTGGTATTCAAGACTGTCATCCAGCGTAACGTCAAATTATCAGAGAGTCCCAGTCATGGTCTTCCCGTCATCTTGTATGACGCAGACTCCACGGGCTCCAAGAATCACTTGGCATTGGCCAAGGAAATTATTAACAAAAATAGCTAATAGCCAACCGCTAAAAGCTAAAAGCGAAGATTATGGCTGTAAGAAAGAAATACGACAGAAGTGTCTTGGGTCGCGGCTTAGATGATATAGGCAATGGTCGTGGACTCGATGCACTGATAGATACAGGAGATGTGCGTACCCAAGGTAGCTCTAATCTCAACGAGATTGAGATTTCCTTGATAGAGCCAAATCCCAACCAGCCTCGTAGGGAATTCGACCAAGAGGCACTACAGGAACTGGCCAACAGTATTCGTGAGGTCGGTATTATCCAACCCATCACCCTGCGCCAGATGGACAACGGGAAATATCAGATTATTGCCGGAGAGCGTCGTTGGCGTGCCTCCCAACTGGCTAATCTGACAACCATTCCCGCCTATATCCGCACTGTGGAAGATGAGGGAGTCATGGAAATGGCACTCGTTGAGAACATCCAGCGTGAGGACTTGAATGCCATTGAGGTTGCCCTTGCCTATCAGCATCTGGCAGAGACGACAGGAATGACCCAAGACAAAATCTCAAAACGCGTGGGAAAAAGTCGTGCTGCTGTCACCAACTATCTGCGACTATTGAAACTTCCTGCACAAGTACAGATGGCGTTAAAGAATCATGAGATAGACATGGGACATGCCCGAGCTTTGCTGGCCATTGACAGTCCATCTGCACAAATCAAGCTCTTCAAGGAAATCCAAAAGCAGCAATATTCTGTCCGTAAGGTTGAAGAGATGGTGCAAGCCTTGAAGAACGGGGAGGACGTCAAGACAGTAAAAGGCAAGATGACTGCCAAGTCGCAACTGCCTGAGGAATTCACAATCCTCAAGGAACGTCTCTCTCAGTTTTTCCAGACGAAAGTACAGATGACCTATTCTCCAAAGGGAAAAGGTAAGATCAGTATTCCTTTCAGCAATGAGGAAGAGTTAGAGCGCATCATGAACGCCCTTGACAATGTTAACAACAAATAAAGAGTAAAGCCTTGAAATATCTGAAGGTCATATTCCCGCTTCGTTCCCTGATGGTCACCCTGCTGATGGTCATGGGGCTGCAAGTAATGGCACAGAAAGAACATCAGAGCGAACCTGTTGACAGCATTGCAATCATGATGGCACGTATTGACTCACTTACTCGTGCCGACTCTGTGATAACTATCCAAGAGGAACCTGTCCAGTCTGTCCTGATTGACTCCACTCGTTTACCTAAGCCCAAACGCGATTGGAACACTTGGCGTCCAGACCCCAAACGAGCCTTATGGCTGGCTTTGGTGCTTCCTGGTGCTGGTCAGATATACAATCGCAAATATTGGAAACTGCCTATTATCTACGGAGGATTCATCGGATGTATCTATGCCCTCACTTGGAATAACATGATGTATAAGGACTATTCACAGGCATACATAGACTTAATGGATAATGATCCTAATACGGCAAGCTATAATAAGTTCCTGCATCTGGGGGTAGAGATCAACAGTACTAATGAGGAACGCTACAAGGAAATCTTCAAGAGCAGGAAAGACAAATACCGTCGCTGGCGCGATATGAGTTTCTTTGTCATGTTAGGCGTCTATGCCCTGTCTGTGATCGATGCCTATGTCGATGCAGAACTCTCTGCCTTCGACATTTCCAAAGACCTGAGTCTGAAGGTCGAACCAACGGTTATTCCCAACCATTCTGGAGGCAATGCCCTTCAGGCCCAGTCGTTGGGAGTTAACTGCAAGTTAAAATTTTAAACCAAATCCAAATGATAAGTAAGAAAATACTGATGTTGCTCGCCATATTGTTTGGCATGTCTGTCAATATACAGGCACAGATTGTGACGGAAAATGAAGAAGATGATGTCGATGAGGAAGACGAGATTGTAGTCATTGACCAAAGTGGTAACGAGGAAGTCATTGATTTCCCGGAAGCAATGACTTACGACCTCGACAGTCTGCTGAATGAGTATATGTCGAAGACCTATCTCACCTCAGACAACTGTAATATGCGGAATGAGAATCCCTCCTATCCTGTAGAAGTCTTCATCGAGCGTCTGTCACGTATGCCGACCGTTATGGAAATGGCCCATAACAATATCGTACAGAACTTCATTGACAGATATTGTAACAGGCTGCGCGGTACAGTCGCTTACATATTGGGAGCCAGTAATTTCTATATGCCTATCTTCGAGGAGGCTTTGGAGGCTTATCAGATTCCCCTTGAGCTGAAATACCTGCCAGTCATTGAGTCTGCCCTGAACCCCCGTGCCGTCTCCCGTGTGGGTGCCACTGGTCTCTGGCAGTTCATGCTTGCCACAGGTAAGCAATACAATCTGAAGATCAACTCTCTGGTGGATGAACGTCGTGATCCTATCAAAGCATCCTATGCAGCCGCCCATCTGTTGAGCGACCTGTATAAGGTCTTTGGCGACTGGAACTTGGTGATAGCAGCCTATAACTGCGGACCTGGTAATGTCAGCAAAGCCATCCAGCGTTCCGGCGGTTCCAAGGACTATTGGCAAATCTACCCCTATCTGCCTAGGGAGACCCGTGGTTATGTGCCTGCCTTCATTGCAGCCAACTACATGATGACCTATTACTCCCTGCACAACATCTGTCCAATGAGTAGTAAGCTGCCTGCACAGACAGATACGATTATAGTTCATAAGAAGCTGCATCTGGAACAGGTGGCAAAGGTGTTAGGCATTGACATTGAGATGCTACGTGCCCTCAATCCCATGTATCGTCACGACATCATTCCTGGTGACAGTGAGCCTTATGCACTCCGCCTGCCACAGTCAGACATCAACAGGTTCATCGAGATGGAGGATGCCATCTATAACTACAGAGCCAGTGAACTACTGACGAATCGTGCCATCGTGGAAGTTAACGACTACACGCCGACCTACTATCATAAGAGCAAGCGTTCTTACAAGAAAGGGCGCAAAGGTCGTGTTGCACGCAGCAAGGCACATCGTGGCAGTAAGAAAGCAAAGGCCAAGAAGGGACGTGCCGCAAAGAGTAAGAGCAAGGCCAAAGGTCGTAAATCATCCAAGAAAAGACGCAGATAATTCACTATAATCCCTATAGTTTCTATAGTCACTATATTATATAATAAAGGTATATGGACGAAGAGCAGAAAATTCGCGAAGATGCTGATGAAAAACTGATTACTGATGCCTTTCAGCATCTGCTGGACAGCTATCTGGCCTCACGTCATCGCAAAAAAGTGGATATCATCACCAAGGCATTCAATTTTGCCCGTCAGGCACACAAAGGAGTGCGTCGTCTCTCTGGTGAGCCATATATCATGCATCCTATTGCTGTTGCACAGATAGCCTGCGAAGAGGTTGGACTCGGTTCTACAAGTATCTGTGCCGCCCTGCTCCATGATGTCGTGGAGGATACCGACTATACCACTGAGGACATCGAGAACATCTTTGGTCCCAAGATAGCACAGATTGTCGACGGACTGACCAAGATCAGTGGCGGCATCTTTGGCGAACAGGCCTCGGCACAGGCAGAGAATTTCAAGAAACTGCTGCTGACGATGAGTGACGACATCCGCGTAATCCTCATCAAAATCTGTGACCGTCTGCATAATATGCGAACGCTGGAGTCACAACCTGCCAACAAACAATACAAGATTGCAGGTGAGACCCTTTATATCTACGCTCCCCTCTCCAATCGTCTGGGACTTTACAAAATCAAGTCAGAACTGGAGAACCTCAGTTTCCAATACGAGCATCCTGACGAGTACAAGAGCATCAAATCGAAACTCGCCTCTACAGAGGCTTCTCGTCATGAGCTCTTCGACCAGTTTACTGCTCCCATAGAAGAGTCGCTTCGTCAGATGGGTATCAAGTACCAGATTAAGGAACGGGTAAAGACCCCCTACTCCATCTGGAGCAAGATGCAGAACAAGCATGTTACTTTTGATGAAGTCTATGATATTCTGGCCGTTCGTATCATTTTCACCCCTGACAAACGGGAAGAGGAAGTCAACGAATGCTTCAATATCTATGTGGCTATCTCAAAGATTTACAAGTCACATCCCGATCGTCTGCGCGACTGGCTGAACCACCCGAAGGCAAACGGCTATCAGGCACTGCATGTCACCCTGATGTCAAAACAAGGACGCTGGATAGAGGTGCAGATTCGCTCCGACCGTATGGACGAGATTGCCGAGCAGGGCTTTGCCGCCCACTGGAAATACAAGGATGGAATGGAGAAAGAGTTTACGGAGGACGAGACGGAGTTGAACGAATGGCTGCGTACCATCAAGGAGATTCTTGATGACCCACAGCCTGATGCAATGGACTTCCTCGACGCCATCAAACTCAACCTGTTTGCCTCGGAAATCTTTGTCTTCACCCCTAAGGGAGAGATTAAGACAATGCCTACCGGTTGTACGGCCCTCGACTTTGCTTTCAGCATCCATACCTTCCTGGGCTCCCACTGTATTGGTGCCAAGGTGAATCACAAACTTGTTCCCCTGAGTCATAAGCTCAATAGCGGTGACCAGGTGGAAATCCTGACCTCCAAAGCACAGCATGTACAGGCATCGTGGATCAATTTCGTATCTACGGCAAAGGCAAAGGCCAAGATTCAGGCTATTCTACGCCGCAACAGTCGTGAGATACAGAAACAAGGTGAAGACATCCTGAATGCCTTCCTCCAGAAGAATGATATCGAGAATACGACAGCCGTAGCCGATAAGCTGGCAGCCTTTCACGAGGAACGCAGTCGTGAGTCATTCTTCCAGTCTCTGGGTGAGAAGACCATCCTGTTGGGAGAAAAAGACCTGGACGAGTTACAGGGGAAGAATTCCGATGATAACAAGAAGGGATGGCGCCGTCTGGTACCCTTCTTGGGCAAGAGCAAGACCAAGAAAGAAGATACCAATCCACAGGAGCTCTTCGTGGTACCAGAGAAATTCAACCGCAAGAAGCCCATCTTCATCAACGACGATAATATCGGACAGTATAAGTTCCGTCATTGCTGTCACCCCATTCCTGGTGACGACATCCTTGGATTTATCGACAACAAGAAACGCATCGAAATCCATAAGCGCGATTGTCCTGTGGCAGCCAAGCTCAAGACGAGTTACGGCAACCGCATCCTGGATGCTAAATGGGATATGCACAAGCGGCTCTTCTTCGATGCCACCATCCATATCGAGGGTATCGACCGCATGGGTATGGTAATGGATATCTCCAGCATCATCTCCTCACAGATGAGTGTCAATATGCATAAGTTTACGATTACCAGTGAGGAAGGAGTCTTCGACGGAGACATCGAGCTGCGCGTACACGACCGAGAGGATGTGAAAGCCATCATCGACCAGCTCAAGACCATAGAAGGACTACAAGAAGTCACACAAATTATGTAACCATATGAAAAAACTACTAACACTAATCTTAGCTCTCCTGACACTCACCAATGCTCAGGCAAAAGACCAGTATGACAACCCCGATACCCTCGTTGTAGCACGTGATGGTACAGGCCAGTTCCGTAACGTCGCTGAGGCAATTGAGGTATGCCGTGCCTTTATGGAATACCATAAGGTCATCTATGTCAAGAAAGGTATCTACAAGGAGAAACTCGTCATCCCGCAATGGCTGACCAACATCGAGATTTGTGGAGAAGATCGCGACGAGACCATCATCACATGGGACGATCACGCCAACATTTTCCTGCCTGCCATCGGAAAGGGAATGGGCACCTTCCGCACTTACACGCTGAAGATTCAGGGCAGCAAAATCACCCTGAAAGACATCACCATTGAAAATAATTCCGCCCGTCTGGGACAGGCTGTAGCCCTGCATACGGAAGGTGATCAGCTGACCTTCATCAACTGTCGCTTCCTGGGACATCAGGACACGATTTATACGGGCAATGCGAACTCCCGCCTGTATTTCAAGGACTGTTATATCGAGGGTACCACCGACTTTATCTTCGGACCTTCTACAGCCTGGTTTGAGCAATGTGATATTTTCTGCAAGGCAGACTCCTATATCACAGCAGCCTCAACGCCACAGGATGTTCCCTACGGCTATATCTTCAACAACTGCTGCATCACCTGCGCCGCTAATGTCACGAAGCTGTACCTGGGTCGCCCCTGGCGCGACTACGGCTATACACTCTTCATGAACTGCGAACTGCCCCGTCAGATTCGTCCTGAGGGTTGGCACAACTGGCAGAAAGAACGTGAGAAGACCGCACGTTATCTGGAATATAACAATCGCGGAGAAGGTGCCGCTACTGATAAGCGCGCCAGCTGGAGCCGCCAGTTGACGAAAAAGGAAGCCCAGCAGATTACGTTGGAAAACGTATTCCGCATCAACAATACTTGGAATCCGGAGAAATAGAAGTTACTGCAGATAGTCCATCTGCTTCTTCAACGCATAGAGTTGCTCACGAACATCAATCAGTTTCGTGAGCACTTCTGCTTTTTTATCAGCACCATCACGATTGGCATTGATAATCTTCTTGGCGGCAGCGAGTTTGAAACCACGCACCTTCACGAGGTTATGAATCAGGCGAATCTGGTCAATATCCTTCTGCTGATACTGACGAATCTTGGCAGGACCGCTGGTCTTGGGCTTCAGATAGGGGAACTCCGTCTCCCAATAGCGAAGGGTACTCTCATTCACGCCAAACATCTCTGCCACCTCCTTGATGGAGTAGTACAACTTCAGGTTCTTGTTCAGATTCAGTGCCATAATTCTCAATATTTACTGATGCAAAGATACGAATCTTTTTTGAAAAGAACAAAAATATTTGGTTTTTCTCTCATTTTGGATTATCTTTGTACACAAAAATAAACTTTACCTAAAATTTGCAACAATGAAAAAGAACCTATTTCTTCTGACAACGCTCGCCCTTGCTCTCGTGGTGAGTTCCTGCAAACAAAACGGCAAGACAAACGGTGCCGAAGGTACCAACGACAGTACGGCAGTAGCCGATACGCTGGCAGCAGAGGAAGAAAACCTTAACAAAGACTACAACACCACCGATGCCAAGACATTTGGCTTTAATGGTTGCGTAGCAAAAGTGGTGACAACTACCTATATGGCGACACTTGAAGGCGACAAGCTGGTTAAGGGAGAAAAGTCCAACAGAACGGACAGCCTCACCACCTTCGACGAGAAGGGACGTGTGACGTTGGACTCCTACGCCAATCCCTATGTCTATGATGCCGACGGTAAGTTCATCAAGGGACGCTCCAAGGAATCAAAGATGACCCGCGACAAAGAGGGACGCATCATCTCATATAGCAATCGCGAGAATGCGAACCACTGGGAAGGTTACGACTATACGTTCGAATACGACAAGCAGGGACGTATCAAATCCATTGAATGGGGTGGCTGGGAAGAAGGCGAAAGTTACGCCCTCACCTATAAGGACGACCAACTCTATCCAAGCAGCATGCATATCGACGGACAAGCCTGTGCCGATATCTATAAGACGGATATCCGCTATAAATACACGAAGTTCGACGAGAAAGGCAACTGGACAGCACGTGAGATGTATTTCGACATCATGCAGACCACCGAAGAATACGAAGGCAACGAGAATCCTTCCAAGGATTACAGCAAAGAATACTATATCCAAGAAAGGGCCATCACCTATTATTAGAATATTTCAAGACTAAAACCATTACAATTTCAATATGAACCTAAGAAAACTGATGATGCTGGCGGCTGTATGGATGACAGCCCTAACCTTGAGTGCACAAAACGTTCGTGAGACCATCCGACTGGACGAGGGATGGAAATTTGCCTTTGGAAATGCCTCCGACCCCGCCAAGGACTTCGGATGCGGAACGGAGTATTTTAACTACCTGACCAAAGCCAATTCCATCCATAACGAAGGCCCCTACGCCATGAAGTTTGACGACTCGAAATGGGAAGAAGTGCGAGTTCCCCACGACTGGGCGACTACCCTGCCCTATGCCTCTGAGGCCAGTCATTCTCACGGCTATAAGACAGTGGGATATAAATATCCAGAGACCAGTGTAGGCTGGTATCGCAAGATACTCCCCATCGCCAAGGACGACCTCGGTAAGCGCATTCTCATCCAGTTCGACGGCATTTTCCGCAATGCTCGTGTCTGGTTCAACGGCTTCTATATGGGTACAGAACCCAGCGGTTATGCTACTCAGGTCTATGACGTCACAGAATATGTCAACTACGGAGGCGATAACCTCATCTGTGTCCGTGCCGATGCCACCTTGGAAGAAGGCTGGTTCTATGAGGGAGCAGGTATCTATCGTGATGCCTGGCTCATCAAGACGGGAACTGTCAGCGTGGCACCCTTTGGCACCTTCGTCTATGCCGACGTCGAGGAACCTTATCTCAAGATTCCAGTCACTGTAGAGACAGAAGTGCACAACAGCAGCCTTGAGCCACAGACCTGTATCGTCGCCACGAAACTGGTAGATGCCGAAGGAAAGGATGTTGACTATGCTGCCCGTGAGATTTTAGAACTCAAAGGCAAGCAGACCCTCAAGTGCAAACAACTGATGACGGTTTTCGAGCCTCGCCTGTGGTGTCCTGACGATCCTTATCTCTATCAGGTTGTCACTAAGGTATTGGTCAACAACAAGGTGGTTGATGAGTATATCACCCCAACAGGAATCCGTAAGGTGGAGTTTGATGCCGACAAAGGATTCATCCTCAATGGTAAGCCCCTCGAACTGAAGGGCGTCAATATGCACCAGGATCATGCAGGCGTTGGTGCGGCTATTCCTGAAGCGTTGATGGAATGGCGCGTCCAACAGCTGAAAGCTTTCGGCTGTAATGCCTATCGTGCCTCCCACAATCCGATGACGCCTGCCCAGTTGGACGTCTGCGATCGTGAGGGTATCCTGGTTATCGACGAGAACCGTCTGACTGGTGTCAATACGGAACATCTGCGCCTGTTGGAGAATATGATTAAACGCGACCGCAACCACCCCTCCGTCATTCTCTGGAGCGACGGCAATGAGGAATGGGGCATCGAGAATACCGTTCAAGGTACCCGTATTGCTGCCGCCATGCGTGAATATACCCGTCTGCTGGACCCCACCCGTCATTCCACCATCGCCAATGCAGGAGGCAAGGAAATGATCAAGGGACTCGATGTGGTTGGTTTCAACTATATCGTGCAGAATGATGTCGACAACCGCAAGAAGGCCAATCCCACGTGGAAAATCGTTGGTACAGAGGAGACGACAGGCTGTGGCACCCGTGGTGTCTATTTCAACAGTCCTGACCAACCAGGCAGAATGGTCTCCATGAATCGCGATACCACCCCTCATCATGTCGAGAATGTCATCGAACGCGGCTGGCAGTTCTATGCCGACCGCCCTTGGGCAGCAGGACTCTTCTACTGGACAGGCTTCGACTATCGTGGTGAGCCGAACCCCTTGAAATATCCTGCTACCGACTCTGAGTTTGGCATCCTCGACTACTGCGGATTCTGGAAGGACGAGGCGTGGTATCTGAAGTCGTGGTGGACGAATGAGCCCACCCTGCATATCTTCCCCCACTGGAACCTGCAGGGTCACGAGGGCGAGGAGATTGAGCTGTGGGCATACAGCAACTGCGACGAGGTGGAACTGACTGTCAACGGCAAGAATCTGGGTCGTCAGACAATGCCTCGTAACGGACACCTGAAGTGGAAGGCCACCTACCAGCCTGGAAAGGTGGTGGCTGTGGGCTATAAGAACGGTAAGCGCATCCTCACAGAAACCATCGAGACCACCAAGCCTGCTGATAAAATCATCGTCAAGAGCAACCGCCCTGCCATCACTGCCGACGGACGCGATGTGGCTGTCGTCACGATAGAGATTCTGGATGCCAAAGGCCGTCTCGTTCCTGATGCCTGTCCCATGCTGACCTTCCGTCTGGAGGGCAACGGACGCATCATCGGAGCTGGCAATGGCGACCCCTCCTATCTGGGTGCCGACCATCCCAAGGATAAAGACTGCAAGGAGTTCCGTATTCCTGCCTTCAACGGACTTGCCCAAGTGCTGGTTCAGAGCAATCGGAACGCAGGAGACCTCTCATTACAATGCTCTTCCGATGGACTGAAAAGTGGTCATATCCATATCGAAATACTTAAATAAATTTGGTAGTTCATCTGAATTATACTACCTTTGCACCTAAATTAAAAAAAAGGAAGAAAAAGATGATGACAGCTAACGAGATTCGTGAATCGTTCAAGAAGTTTTTCGAGCAGAAGCAGCATGCTATCGTGCCCTCTGCCCCTATGGTAATCAAAGACGACCCCACCCTGATGTTCACCAATGCAGGTATGAACCAGTGGAAAGATATTATTTTGGGTACTCGCGACCCAGAGCCGCGCCGCCGTGCCGATACCCAGAAGTGTCTGCGCGTCAGTGGTAAGCACAACGACCTGGAAGAGGTAGGTCACGACACCTACCACCACACCATGTTCGAGATGTTGGGCAACTGGTCGTTTGGCGACTACTTCAAGGAGGGCGCCATCGATATGGCCTGGGAGTACCTGGTGGATGTGCTGAAGTTGAATCCTGAGGACCTTTATGTTACCGTTTTTGAGGGTTCACCCGAAGAAAACATCCCTCGCGACGACGAGGCTGCCAAATACTGGGCGAAGCACGTGCCCGAGGACCATATCATCAATGGTAACAAGCACGACAACTTCTGGGAGATGGGCGATACGGGTCCCTGCGGTCCTTGCTCCGAGATTCACGTCGACTCTCGTACTCCTGAGCAGAAAGCCGCCTCAGGCAAAACGGGTCGTGAACTCGTCAATCAGGACGACCCACAGGTCATCGAAATCTGGAACCTCGTATTCATGCAGTTCAACCGCAAGGCTGACGGCAGCCTCGAGAAGCTGTCGATGAACGTCATCGATACCGGTATGGGCTTCGAGCGTCTGGTCCGCATGATGCAGGGCAAGCACTCCAACTACGATACTGATGTCTTCCAGCCCATCATCAAGGCCGAGCAGGACATCACGGGTCTGAAGTACTATACCTTCGAAGAGGAAGCTAGTGCTACTAGTCAGACTAGTGCAACTAGTTCAAACCAAGAACAAATCAACGTCGCCATGCGCGTCTGTGCCGACCACCTGCGTGCCGTTGCCTTCTCGATTGCTGATGGTCAGCTGCCCTCGAATGCGAAGGCTGGCTACGTCATTCGTCGTATTCTGCGTCGTGCCGTGCGCTATGCCTACACCTTCCTCAATCAGAAGGATGGTTTCCTCTATAAACTCGTCCCCACCCTCGTTTATGAGATGGGCGATGCCTTCCCTGAGTTGAAGGCCCAGCAGCAGTTGATTACCAAAGTCATCAAGGAAGAGGAAGACAGCTTCCTGCGCACCCTGGATAAGGGTATCGCCCTGCTTGATAAGGCTATGACCGAAATAAAAGAGAAGGCGGCAGCTAACTCACCTCTCACCTCTAACCCCTCACCTCTCGTATTGGATGGTGTCCAGGCCTTCCGTCTGTTCGATACCTACGGTTTCCCCCTCGACCTCACCGAGCTCATTTGTCGTGAGAACGGCTTTACCGTTGATGAGGAACAGTTCAACGTCGAGATGCAGAAACAGAAGGAGCGTGCCCGCAATGCCGCAGCTGTGGAGAACAGCGACTGGACGGAACTGCAGGCTGGTGAACAACAGTTCGTCGGCTACGACTATACAGAATACAACTGTCACATCCTGCGCTACCGCAAGGTGACGCAGAAGAAGAACGAGTTCTACGAGCTCGTCCTCGACGCCACACCATTCTATGGTGAGATGGGTGGACAGGTAGGTGATTGCGGCGTGCTCTGCAACGAAAACGAGACCATCGACATCATCGATACCAAGCGCGAGAACAACCAGAGCGTACACATCGTGAAGCAGTTGCCGAAGGATCCCGCTGCCGAGTTTATGGCTTGCGTGGATACTGATAAGCGCAACGCCTCTGCAGCCAACCATACCGCTACCCACTTGCTCGACTACGCCTTGAAGCAGATTCTGGGCGACCACGTAGAGCAGAAGGGTTCATTCGTATCACCTGACACCCTGCGCTTCGACTTCTCCCACTTCGAGAAGGTCAGCGACGAGCAGTTGCGCGAGGTAGAGCGCATGGTGAACGATATGATCCGTCAGGACATCCACATCGACGAGCATCGCGACGTTCCCTTCGAGGAAGCCAAGCAGCTCGGTGCCATCGCCCTCTTCGGCGAGAAGTACGGCGACAAGGTCCGTGTGGTTCGCTTCGGTCCTTCTTGTGAGTTCTGCGGTGGTATTCACGCCACCTCAACAGGTCGCATCGGTTTCTTCAAGATTCTCTCTGAGAGCTCTGTGGCTGCCGGCATCCGCCGTATCGAGGCCACTACGGGTAAGGATTGCGAAGAGCGTCTCTACCAGATGGAGGACATCCTCAAGAACATCAAGTCGTTCTTCAACAATGCGAAGGACCTGCAGGGCGTTATCCAGAAGTATATCGACGAGCACGACGCCATGAAGAAGGAGATTGAAGGTTTCCAGGCACAGGCCGTCGAGCGCGCTGCCCAGCGCCTCGTCGAGAAGGCTCGCGAGGTGAATGGTGTCAAGGTCATCACCGCTGTAGCACCTATGGCTCCTGCCGCTGCCAAGGACCTCGCCTTCAAGCTACGTGCTGCTGTCGAGGGCTCCCTGCTCTGCGTCATCGGCTCGCACGACAACCAGAAGCCCCAGCTCACCATCATGATGAGCGACGATATGGTCAGCGACCACAACCTGAACGCAGGTCAGATGGTTCGCGAGGCGGCCAAACTCATCCAGGGTGGTGGCGGTGGTCAGCCTCACTTCGCCCAGGCTGGCGGTAAGAGTGTCGATGGACTCAGCGCTGCTGTCGATAAAGTGATGGAGCTTGCAAACCTCTAAACTCTAAACTATAAACACTAAACTATAAATTATGTTAGACAAAGAACGCGGGCTGTATATCGCCCATTGCGCCAACGGAGCGCTTTCGATTACTGGTAAGATGGCCAACCGCCACGGACTCATTGCCGGAGCCACAGGAACGGGTAAGACCGTTACCCTGCAGGTGATGGCAGAAACCTTCTGTCAGGCTGGTGTACCCTGTTTCATGGCCGACATGAAAGGTGACCTCTCTGGTATCTCTCAGGTGGGCAAGATGAGTGGTTTCATCGAGAAGCGACTCCCTGAGTTCGGCATTGAGAATCCTGAGTTCCAGTCGTGCCCAGTGCGTTTCTTTGATGTTTTTGGCGAACAGGGACACCCCATGCGTGCCACCATCTCGCAGATGGGTCCGCAGCTGCTCAGTCGCCTGATGGGTCTCAACGAGACGCAGGACGGCGTGCTGAACATCGTGTTCCGCATTGCCGACGAGCGCGGACTGCTGCTCATCGACGTGAAAGACCTGCGTTCGATGCTCGACTGGGTGTCGCAGCATGCCAAGGAATATACCACGAAATACGGCAACATCTCGTCTGCCACCATCGGAGCCATCCAGCGCGCCTTGCTGCAGCTGGAGAGCCAGGGTGCCGACAAGTTCTTCGGCGAGCCCTCGTTCGACATCTACGACCTCATGCAGACGGAGGGCGGCAAGGGTGTGATGAATGTGCTGGCTGCCGACAAGCTGATGCTGCAGCCCAAGCTATACTCCACCTTCCTGTTGTGGCTGCTCAGCGAGCTCTACACCACCCTGCCTGAGGTTGGCGATATGGAACTGCCGAAGCTCGTGTTCTTCTTCGACGAGGCTCACATGCTGTTTACCGATACCTCGAAAGCACTGCTCGACAAGATTGAGCAGGTCATCCGACTCATCCGTTCGAAGGGTGTGGGCATCTATTTCATCACCCAGAGTCCGTCAGACATTCCTGAGATTATTCTCGGCCAGTTGGGCAACCGCGTGCAGCATGCCCTGCGTGCCTATACACCGAAGGACCAGAAGGCCGTCAAGACCGCTGCCGATACCTTCCGCGCCAATCCTGCCTTCAAAACCGACGAGGCCATCATGAACCTCGAGACGGGTGAGGCACTGGTCAGCTTCCTCGACGAGAAAGGTGCTCCTTCCGTCGTTGAGCGTGCCAAGGTGCTCTTCCCCCTCTCCCAGATTGGAGCCATCACGGAGGGACAGCGCCTCGACATCATCAAGCAGAGCCGCATCTATGGCAAATATGACACCCCCGTCGATCGTGAGAGTGCCTTCGAAGTGTTGTTGAAAGAAGCCGAGGAGAGAGCCCTCGCAGAAGCCGAGGCCGCAGAGGTTGCCGTCAGCGAGAAGGAAGAACAGAAAGAAGAGAAGAAAAAGCCCGGCATCATGTCGAAGGTGTTCAAGGCCATCATCACCGCCATCACCTCTACACTGGCTGCCATTCTCGGCACCTACGTCAGCGACAAGGTAACAGGCAAGAAGACCAAGTCACGCACCTCCGCTACAGGTCGTGTGGTAAAGAATGCCACCAGCGCAGCCACCCGTTCCGTTACGAAGGAGCTGACCCGCGATATTCTGGGCAATCTGATTAAGTAGTCAAACAACTTCAGCACCGACGGAAGAAATAGGGATGTGGGTCCAAATTTGGACCCACATACTTTTTCCTATGCAGAATCCATATTTCTGATGGCCTGCATCACGTTTTGTGAGTGTTTTTAGCAAGAAAAAGGGTGGAATCTTGGCGCATTTAAATGGGGGACAGACCCCGAAATCCCGATGAAATCGATGATTTCAGAAAACGAAGCAAAAACTGTAGTCATTTTGGTCAAAGTCAAAATGGTCAAAATCAATTTCGGAACTCTGTTTTTGTTTACTTTAATATAAATATATATATTTATATTAAAGTAATTGAATATTAGCAATCTGTTTTCGATTTTGACAAATGACCATCGTGACCATCTTGACCGCAAATGTCAAAACGAAAAAAATAAAAATATTAGCAGGGAATGAAAAAATTCTGGGGAAAACATTCGTAGACCGCAATGAAATTTTATTACCTTTGCCATGCATACAAGAAGATGGATTTGAGCGCACAAGGCAGGAAAAAAATGTTTTCAGGTGCACTAAAAATTTCAGCCTGCCCAGCGCGCAAAAATGAAGTCGGAATCAATATATAAAAGCGATCTTTGAAATTTTGTAAAAAACACGACAAATTGTGGCACTTATTCCATCCGCCTGGCTCCGCTAGCCATGATGATGCTGACCATCTTGACGATAAGTACCAGTCCCTTGACGCCATACAAAACCAAAAAACCCCGTCATCTCGACGGGGAATTATTGGAAACCACAAATAATGTGCTACTTATGAAAAAAAACTAACTAACCTAAAGCTATAATCATTATATTACTACTAACCTTATATCAAACTTAGTGGTTATCCTGAAACAATCTCTTTTGTTCGCTGCAAAGGTAGGAAGATTGCCCGACTCTGGCAAAATCATTCAACGAAACACCCATTCTTTTAAGCGAAACCGCCTTTTATTGCATCAGAATTTTGTGGAAAATAGGCGTGGCGAAATGACGAGCGAGAACCATCCCCAACGGGCTGCCTTGTTGTCATTACCCTGTTTCAAGCGGTCCATCGTCTCCGTTCCGAACATCATCGTATAACCTGCCACGAGCGAGATGTCCTTTGTAAAATGGTACTCGGCCTGCAGATCGACACAATGTCCCAGCGTGCGATTCAGGTTGTGCAACTCCGTTGCCACAGCCATATAGTGATAGGTCGCACTGCAGTCGAGCTTTTTAACAGGACATCCGAAGACTCCTACGAAGGCATTCTGCAGACCTGGCGTAAAGCCGTTGGTATAGGCACTTTCATAGAAATAGTCCATGATGCCATAGAACTTGGTACGTGAGCCGTATAAGGGAGTGAAGCCCTTTACCACCTCATGCCAGGGCAATCCTATCTCACCGCCATAAGTCACAGGCACATAATCGTCACCGCTCAGATAGTCGTAGCCCAACGTAAAGCCGTAGTTGTCGGTGGGTTGGATGGTGGCTTTCACACTGGCCATCCAGGCATCAATCTTACCAGCCTGCTTCACCACGGGGTCGACAAACTTACCGCCCTGCCGATAATAGGCACCTTCCAACGTCAGATGCTTGGGATGATAGTTCACGTATCCGCCATACATCTGCTGGTACTCCGTCGAAGGCGGATTGCTCACGTTTTCTTTCTCGCCTGACTGCATTCCTATGTTCATGAAGAGCAACGATACGCCTAACGGGAACTTGGGTACATCGTAGTGATACCACACGGTCTGCATCGTCTTGTACAACTGCGAGCCATTGTCATAATAGGTACTCGTATAGACATTGTCGGCACTCTGGTTGTATGCCAATATAGCATGCGCCTTATGACCATGCCCTTCGTATCCCACTCGGAGGACGTCGTGCGACAGCGCAGCCATCGCAAAGTCGTTGGTACCGATGATACGCTCATCGTCATAAGACAGGGCGATACGACCAATCTGTGCGAAAAGACCGTTATTAGCCGTCGCCTTCACCCAGCCCTCATAGAGCTTGAGCGTCTGATTTCCACTCATGCCCCAGATAGCCTGATTCTGAATGACCATATGAGCCTGCAGATAGGGCCTTGAATAGTCCAGGATCAGACGGGTACGTCCAAGAATGAAATTCGACTTGTCTTCCACTACATTATCCCCGTCCTTAGGCAGACCGCCTCTTGCGATTTCTCCATGTGCCATAAAGTTCAGGCCCAAGGTCAGCGTGTTGACCTTGTCAACTGTGGCGGAATCGGTCTGTGCCCACACGCTGACAGATGGTATGAGCAGGGTCAGACAAAACATTCTTTTCAGGTTCATATTCATTTCTATTTATGATGTTTGCAAGATACGGTTGATTGTCGTGAGGAGTACCTGCGGCGGATGAATACCAGAAGCAGGAAGAGCGCCACGATACCGAACAGGAGGGATAGCAATGCATTCTTGATGAAGCCTGCCAAGAGGAATGTAAAGAACGACACGGAGGCAACCGTCAATGCGTAGGGCAACTGGGTGGTGACGTGGTTTATATGATCACACTGTGCACCTGCCGACGACATGATGGTGGTGTCGGAGATGGGCGAGCAATGGTCGCCACATACCGCTCCAGCCATACAGGCAGAGATGGAGATAATCATGAGTTGTGGGTCGACTTCCTGGAGGCAGGACACCACGATAGGTATGAGAATGCCGAACGTGCCCCACGACGTGCCAGAAGCAAAGGCCAAGCCAACAGCTACGACAAAGATGATGGCAGGCAGGAAGCCCATGAGTCCTGCGGCAGAGTGCTCCACCAGACTGGCAACATAGGTAGCCGCTCCCAGACTGTCTGTCATGCTCTTCAGCGTCCATGCAAACGTCAGGATGAGCATGGCTGGAACCATCTGTTTGAAACCCTCCGGCAGGCATTCCATGCAGTCGGCGAACGACAGCGACTGGCGCAGCAGGTAGTAGGCAATGGTGGTGACGAGAGCTACGGAAGAGCCCATGACCAGCCCCACAGAGGCATCGCTGGCAGCAAAGGCTTCAGCAAAGCTCTTGCCTTGGAAGAAGCCGCCTGTGTAGATCATGCCGATGACACAGCCGGTAACGAGCAGCACGACGGGGACGACCAAGTCTGACACGCGTCCTACGTGCTCCTCCTTCGGGCTCTCTGCAGGGGGCTGCTTGCCCTTGCCGCTAGTGAGGAGGTCGCCCTGACGGGCATTGTTCTCATGGAGCAGCATGGGACCATAGTCCATCTTCATGAAGATGATGAAAGCCATCATCACCAAGGTCAGCATGGCATAGAAGTAAAAGGGAATGGACTGGATGAAGATGTGGATGCCGTTTTCGCCTTTGACGAATCCCGCTACCGCTGCAGCCCACGACGAGATGGGGGCAATGATGCAGATGGGGGCTGCCGTGGAGTCGATGAGGTAGGCCAGCTTGGCACGACTGATGCGGTGTTTGTCGGTGACACCCACTGGTTCGAAGTCTGCGATGAGCACGGCACCCGTCAGTGCGCCAATGAACAGCGAGCTGTACACATCCTTCGTAATCAGAGCCAGCGAGATGGCCATGAGGGCAGGAGTCAGTGCCCATACGGTATTCTTCACGGGCATATTATTGACGCATACGGCATAATGCAGAAGCCCCATGAACAGCAGCACGGCTATCAGCGACAGGTATGTCGCCCATTTAGGCTTCCCCTTTCTTACAGATTCTAATTTTGATTCAATTTTCATCATTCGTTTTTTTACATTATTACTTTTTTACCTAAACAGATAAAACGTCGCCCCTATGCCCAGAGCACGGTTCTGATAAAGACTGGCGAGCTGCGACCAGGAACCTGTAACGTAGCCAGCCATATCGTGGAATTCGGCAAAGACATTGCACTTCTTACCCAACTGCTTGTTGGCCTTGATGGTGGCAAAGAAGTGGGCATGCTGGTCGTCCATATTGCGGCGGCTGCTGTACAGTAGCGTCGAGGACAGGCGGAAGCCATTGGGCAGATTCAGTACGGGGACAAACTTCAGCGTAACGAAGTTGTCGTGGTCTGAAGCGGTGTCCGCACCTGCACTTTTGTGCTGGTAATAGTAGTTAGCGCCCAGCGTCAGTTCCCAAGGACCAGTCTTCCAATAGACAGAGTTCCTGAAGCCCAGCAGCATGTTGTTAGGACCAGGCAGATGACTATACCAGGTACTTTCCACGCTGGTGTGATAGAAGAAGTGTTTCTGCTGGTACGAATAGCGCAACACTGCCTGATGAGCCAGGTTGGTACTGTAGCTGTCAGCGTCGTAACGCAGGGCTGTCGTAGGGGCTGTCTCGTCCACCAGGAAGTCGCTCATCTCCGGCACGAAGTTGCGGCGGGCAAACAGCGCCTGAACGAAATGGCGCCCTGCCTTGTAGCCCACACTGGCCAGATAAGAGTGGTTGCTGCGTCCATGCGTCCATAGACTCTGGTCATCCGAGTCGTACTGCCGATTCCAATAGTTCATCATGCGGAAGCGGTCGCCCAGCGTCAGCACCCACGGCCCGTGGGTATAATCGAGCTGTGCGTAGAAGTCGGTTTTCAGGTACTGTTCGCGATTCTCGCCGATATGCCAGGTATTCTCATGGTCCATCTCGGCTCCAATCATCAGCCAGAGATCGGGAGTGAAGAGAGGGGTGTTGAATTCGATAAATCCGTAGGGATAGCTGTCGCCCATCTTGGAGCCGTCGTCGGTTTCTCTGGTGTAGTCGGCACCTATCTCGGCAAAGAGAATGGCATCGTTCCTGAAGGTGTGGGAGTAGGACAGCACGAGACCAACGTAACGATTATAGTATGGGTGAGTCTCGACCAAGTCAGGGGCGAAGATTTTCTGTTTGTTGTTGTCAAACTCCTGATAGGCCTTGATGAAGAGTCTGTCGTTCTTGCTAATCTTCCAGTCTAAGCTGAGGTGCACATTCTCTGCCAATCCGCGGTCAGTCATTTTATACACATCGGTGGGATAGGCTTTGCCATAGGAACTGCGGGCCAAGGCATAGGCCTGCACAGTGAGTTTCTCGCTCCTATTAGCCACATCGGCGTAGAGCATACCATTGCCATAGGTGCTGCCCGAAAGCGCCACCTTGCCATCGTTCTTGCTGTCATTGCGATAATAGATGTCTATCACACCTTTCGTACCATTCACAGCTTTTGCTACAGAGGTGTTGCTACAAATCTGGATGTGGTCTATCTCGCACGCCTTCACATGGGCCAAGAATGATTCGGCATCCACAACGAGGTCGATGTTGTCAGTACGCAACTTATAATTCTGGTCTATCTTCTTGCCGTTGATTGACAGGAACTCAGGGCAGGTGTTCAACACGTCGAGCAAGGTCATCTCACTGTCAGGATGCATCCTGTCCACATGAATGACATAGCGGTCGCCCTGAAACTCGATGATGTCATCGTCATCGGCAGCATAGGCCGCCACGCTACTCATGCTCAGCGCAAACAACAAAATACAGCCTTTGATGTAATTTTTATAGTTCATTGTTAGTTTCCTTTTTAGTTTTGGTACACTCACGCTTTACGCATTGCAAAGATAAGCATTTTTTTCAAACAGCCATACACCATACGTTTTTTTGTTTGTCGCCCACCCAAAAGATTTTATTTTTGTCTTCTGTTTTTTGGGGGATTTTTTGACAATGTCGGATTTTATTTATAAATTTGCAACCTAAATGATAACCATAAAACAATTTGAACGATGAAGAAATTCTTAATGATTGCAGCAGTAGTGCTGACAGCAATGGTGGCTCAGGCCCAAGTAAAGGTAGCTCCGAAACTGGTAAACGGTTTCAAGGCGGTGTATTCGGACGTCAGTAAGATAGACGCTTCCGGCAAGCCTGTGAATATCACTTCGACCACGGAATATACAGTGAGCGATGTGACGAAGGACGGAGCCATCATCACCATACTTGTGAAAGACGTCACGACGGATGCGGATGCCAACGACATCACTGGTAAGCTGCTGGCTATCGCACAGAACATGATGAAGGGTGTTGAGATGAAGCTGAAGACTGACGCCAACGGCACACCGACAAATATCATCAACTTTGAAGAAGTGAAGCAAAGGACCACCCAGGCTGCCGAGGGACTGGTGGACGAGCTCCTTCAGGCCATCCCCCAGCTGGGTAGCATGATGCCCAAGGACAAGCTGATAGCACAGGTGACGGAAAGCGTTACTGAGAAAGCGCTCATCGATGCCTACAAAACAGAAGACAGTCCGCTGACCCTGAACGGCAAGACCATCACCAGCGGGCTGACGGAGAGTTTCATCGACAACCAGGGCTTGAAGATGAAGGCCAGCTACTTCATGCTGGGCAAGGCCATCGTATGCTCGAAGACACTCGACATGACGAAGGAGGAACTGAAGGAGAAGATTATCAAGATGGTAGAGAAAACGGCTCCTGAACAGGCTGAGATGGTCAAAAAGAACATCGACTTGGTGATGTCGACCATGAAGTTTGAAAGCACCTCGAAAACCACCTACGAGCTGGATGCCGACGGATGGATGAAGAGCATCCAGACAGAGAAGAACCAGAACATGATGGGGCAGAAAATACAGTCGACATCAACCACTAAAAAGCTATGATCGACAGGGCGACCATTGACAAGATCCTGGATGCCACGAACATCGTGGATGTGGTGGGCGAGTTCGTTAACCTGCGCAAGGCGGGGGTTAACTACAAAGGATTGTGCCCCTTCCACGACGACAAGACGCCCTCGTTCATGGTATCGCCCTCGAAACAGATCTGCCATTGCTTTGCCTGCGGCGAAGGCGGCAATGCCGTCAACTTCCTGATGAAGCACGAGCAGATTACCTACCCTGAGGCGCTGCGCTGGTTGGCCAAGAAATACAACATCGAGATACAGGAGCGCGAGCTCACCGACGAAGAGAAAAGGGAACAGAGCGACCGCGAGTCGATGTTCATCGTCAACGAGTGGGCCTGCCAGTATTTCCACGAGATACTGCAGAACGACGTGGACGGACAGGCCATCGGCAAACAGTATTTCCGTAGTCGTGGCATCCGCGACGACATCATCAAGAAGTTCCAGCTGGGCTTCGCCCTCAACAAGCGCGACGCACTGGCCAACGAGGCCAAGCGCAAAGGCTACAAGGATGAATATCTTATCAAAACGGGGTTATGCTACCAACGTGAAGCCAACAGCCAACAGCCAAATGCCAACAGCCAACTCATAGACCGCTTTGCAGGTCGTGCCATCTTCCCCTGGCTGAACGTGAGCGGCAAGGTGGTGGCCTTCGGCGGACGTAAGCTGGACTCCGCCACCAAGGGCGTACAACAGAAATACGTCAACTCGCCCGACTCAGAGATCTATCACAAGGAACGTGAGCTCTACGGCATCTATCAGGCAAAGAAAGCCATCGTCAAGGAAGATGCGGTTTATATGGTAGAAGGCTATACCGACGTGATCGCGATGCACCAGTGCGGACTGGAAAATGTGGTGGCCAACTCAGGAACGGCACTCTCCGTCTACCAGATCCGACTGCTGCGACGGTTCACCCAGAACATCACCCTACTCTACGACGGCGACGAAGCCGGCATCCATGCGGCGATGCGTGGTACGGATATGCTACTGCAGGAAGGTATGAACGTGAAGGTGCTGCTACTGCCTGACGGCGACGACCCTGACTCGTTTGCCCGCAAGCATACCGCCACCGAGTTCAAGCAGTATATCGAAGACCACCAGACCGACTTTATCCAGTTTAAGACCGACCTGCTGCTGAAGGGCGTGAAAGACCCCATCAAGCGTGCCGAAGCCATCAACTCCATCGTACGCAGCGTGAGTGTCATACCCGACTCCATCGTACGCTCCGCCTATATCACAGACTGTGCACGACGCCTGGAGGTGGACGAGCGCACCCTCATCACGCAGACCAACAAATACATTGCCGGCGACAAGGAGGAACAACGGAAAGAGGCTGAGCGCGACGCACGCCAGCAGGAAACGCAAAAGCCGGCAGAGCCCATCGGCCTGCATACGCCTCAGGAACAGACTGCCACCGTGGAGCGCATCCTCATCCAGCAGATTATCCGTCACGGCGACGAGGTGATCGTGAAGGGAGTGGAGACACAGGACGGTGACTTCATCGACCTGAACGTGGCACAGTATGTGGACTATTCCTTCAACTGCGATAATCTGGCGTTCGGACAGGACATCTACAACCGTATCCTGCAGGAGGCCGTAGAACACTCGGCAGAGGAGGGATTCAAGGCAGAGGCCTACTTCACCCAGCACCCTGACGTGGATATCAGTCAACTCGCCACCCGCCTCGTCGTAGACGACTACCAGCTGGGCAAGGGCTTCGAGATGAAACATACGGAACAGGGACTTCGGCAGAACGTCGAGCACCTGCTGCTTGACTTCCGCTACATCATCGTACAGCAGCGACTGAAGGACATCAACCGCGAGCTGAAAGAACATCCTGACGCAAATAGGATGAAGGAGCTGGTAAACGAATACATGGAAGCCAACAAGATATTCCAGCAGTTAGGAAAGGAGCTGGGACGTTAAGAAAAAGGATGCAGTCACTACTATATATCATAGGTGTCACCCTCATGTGGGCTGTCGTCGCTACGGCAGTCATCCACGTGGTGATGGACAACCGGCAGCCTGCCAAGACGATGGCGTGGGCGCTGGTGATCATCTTCGTACCTGTGATTGGACTGGTGTTCTACCTCTTCTTCGGCATCAGCCATCGTAAGGAACGACTGGTCAGTCAGGGATCGCTCGACCAGTTAACGAAACGCTCCATGCTGAGTTTCGTGGAACAAGAGAACCTGCGCGTGCCAGAACGTCAGAAACAACTGGTCGACCTCTTTGTCAACCAGTCGTTCTCGCTGCCTTTCAAAGACAACCAGATAGACATCATGACAGACGGTTATGCCTTCTTCCCAGAACTCCTGAAGGACATTGCCCGCGCCAGGCACCATATCCATATCGACATGTATATCTTCGAGGACGACGCACTGGGCAACCTTATTGCCGACGCCCTTATCGACAAGGCGAGAGCAGGTGTGATGGTGCGTATCATCTACGACGATGTGGGCTGCTGGAAGGTGAAACACCGCTTCTTCGAACGGATGCGTGAGGGAGGTATCGAGGTGGCTGCCTACCTGCCCGTGCGCTTCCCATCGTTTACGAGCAAGGTGAACTACCGTAACCACCGCAAACTCATCGTCATCGACGGTGTGACAGGCTATATCGGAGGCATGAACATCGCCCTGCGCTATGTGAAGGGCGTCGGACAACCCTGGCGCGACACGATGCTCCGTATCACAGGCGGTGCCGTATATGGCATTCAACGTGCCTTCCTCATCGATTGGTATTTCGTAGACCGCACCCTCATCACCAACCGTGACTACTATCCCCAACAGCCAATAGTTAACAGCCAACAGCCAATAGCCAACAACTGCCTCGCCCAGATTGTCACCAGCGGACCTACCAACCCCTACCCTGAAATCATGCAGGGCTTCGTGCGCATCATCCTGGCTGCGCGACGCTACATCTACATCGAGACACCTTATTTCCTGCCCAACGAACCCGTGCTCTTCGCCCTAAAGACAGCAGCGATGGCTGGCGTCGACATACGCATTCTCTGTCCTCGCCGCTCGGATGCGCGATTCACGGAATGGGCCTCGCGCTCCTATCTCCGTGAGGTTTATGAGGCTGGCGTGAAAGTCTATCTCTACGACGCAGGCTTCCTACACGCCAAGATGATGGTATGTGACGACTCGCTGACCACCTGCGGTTCGACCAATGTCGATTTCCGCTCCTTCGAGAATAATTTCGAGGCGAATGCATTCATCTACGACGAGGGTACTGCCATACGCATGAAGAACACGTTCCTGCGCGACCAGGAGCATGCCATCCTGTTGAGCGACCTGCCCCACAGGATTCATCCAAGCTTCAAGAAACGGTTGTGGGAGAGTCTTACCCGACTGATGTCGCCACTGCTTTAAACAAAGAGAAATTCACGCTGCCATACGAGCGGTGCTCCACAAAATGCGGATGCGCCGAGAATTCATAGTCTTTGCCGTGCTCAAGGACAAAGACGCCATCGTCCTTCAACAGGTTCTTCTCAAAGACAAGATCAGGAATCGTAGACAGTTCTTTCAGCGCATAAGGAGGGTCGGCAAAGATGAAGTCGAACTGCTGATGACAGGATTTGATGAAGCGGAAGGCGTCACCGCGAATGGGGATAACGGTGTTGGAAGTTGAGAGTTTTTTCAGGCACTCTTGAATGAAGCGGTGGTGGTCGCGGTCCAGCTCTACGCTGACGACCTGACTACAGCCACGGGAAAGCAACTCGAGGGTGATGCTGCCAGTACCAGAGAAGAGGTCAAGTGCCACAGCTTCTTCAAAATCGATATAGCCGTTGAGCACATTGAAGATGTTCTCCTTCGCAAAATCTGTCGTCGGACGAGCCTTGAACGAACGCGGTATCTCGAAATGACGACCTTTGTATTTCCCTGTAATAATTCTCATCTTCCTTTCACGAATAGCGTCATCAGGTCGTAAGGCATTCCCTCTATCTGTGTGACGGCAGAACGGTTGAAATCGCCAGCAGGATTGATGACATAGACGCGCTTGAGATATTTCTGCAACTCTTCCGTCAACCAGTTACGCTCAGGTATGTCGCCCACCATATGCAGTTCGTCATGCTCGGCCTGAAGACCAATTTGCTTCCATACATACAACAGGAAATAAAGGCCGTCGTGGGCATCCTTCACATCGAAAACGTTACAGAACTTGAAACGGTTCTGACCGTATCCGAACACCTCCATGCGACCATCGTGGAAATAGGCATAGAGTTTCCCCCTGACACCCATATAGCTACGCTGGTGAAGATAACGCCAAACAGGTGCTATAGCAGCGATAAAGGCAGGTTGCTGGAAATGGTCGTCAATCACCAGCTTCAGGTCACGATTGACACAGAACACAGCGACACAGTTCAAGTCGGGCAATACCGTATGGACAATCTCGTCCTGCTCGTGTCCCTGAAAGGTATGCAGGTAAAGAGCACGCTGCTCGTCTTCCCTGAACGCTTCAATAGGAACCATCAATACAGGAGAATCGACCATCACCAGGACACGTGCATACGACGCTTTCAAGACTGCCTCTGCACGGAAAGCCTCACGCATATTGGCAGCCATAGAGATGCCACTATTGAGGAAATAAGGTTCATAGGTAATGTGGCCTTCGTCTTCACTATTGACTGTGGCAAAGGAAAGACTGTTACGACCGATTCGGATAATCAGCCTCATCGGCTGTTTGATATGGGTATTCTCCTGCATCTTCTATTCAGTGTTGTAGGATACTCATGACACAGAGGACAGCAAGGATGCCAGCCACTACAAGAAGTATCACATTGACAATACGGTTGTTCATCTTCATTTCGCCTGCAAAGATAATAAAAAGTTTAGAGTTTAGGGGTTAGAGTTTAGAGTTTTTTGTATCTTTGCATGAAAATATGATTACTGACGAACTGAAATACCGTATCCGCTCCGTATTCGGGTATATTCCTACTGATGAACAGGAGCACGCCATAGACGTTTTCACGATGTTCATGACTGACCGCCATGAGCATGCGGTAATGGTGATGCGAGGCTCGGCAGGTACAGGAAAGACCACCCTTGCTGCTGCTATCGTCAAGGCTCTGCTGTCGCTCCAACAGAAAATCATATTACTGGCACCTACGGGACGGGCAGCGAAAGTTTTCTCCCTGTATGCCAACCATCCGGCCTATACCATCCACCGACGCATCTATCGGCAGAAATCGCTGGAGGGCGCTTTCGACCTGAACTACAACTCCGCCCATGACACGCTGTTCATCGTCGACGAAGCCTCGATGATAGCCAATGCTTCCAAGTATGGAGACACGCCCTTTGCCAACGGACAGCTGCTCGACGACCTGATCCAGTTTGTCTATAACGGGCGTAATTGCAGGATGATGCTCATTGGCGATTGTGCCCAGTTGCCCCCTGTCGGCGAGGAAGGGAGTCCTGCCCTGATGTCGGAAGTGCTGCAAGGCTATGGGTTGCACGTCCATGAGTGCGACCTCAACGAGGTACTGCGTCAGAGTCAGGAGTCGGGGATACTGTTTAATGCGACGCGGATTAGAGGTGAGGGGATTGTCCTGCCACAGATTCGTTTTGCAGGTTTTTCTGATATCAACATGGTGCCTGGCGATGAACTGATAGAGTCGTTGGCAAGCAGCTATTCAAAGGTGGGGCTCGACGAGACGATTGTCGTCACACGCAGCAACAAACGGGCGAATATCTATAATCAAGGCATCCGCAATATGGTGCTGGGACGGGAAGATGAACTCACTACTGGCGACCAGCTAATGATTGTGAAGAACAATTATTACTGGACGGAGTCAGGTAGTCAAGCCAACAGCCAATTAGAATTCATAGCCAACGGCGACCATGCGGTAGTACGGCGGGTCAGGAACGTCCACGAGCAATATGGTTTCCACTTTGCGGAGGTGACGATGATCTTCCCAGACTATGACGACTATGAGCTGACGGCGATGGTCATCCTCGACACATTGACCTCAGAAGCGCCAGCACTCACCCGTGAGCAACAGGAACAATTATACAACAACGTGATGGAGGACTATTCGGACATTCCCCTGAAACAAGACCGTCTGAAGAAGCTCCGCGAGGATAAATACTATAACGCCCTGCAAATCAAGTTCGCCTATGCCGCCACTTGTCACAAGGCACAGGGAGGCCAGTGGGCTCATGTCTATCTTGACCAGGGCTATATGACGGACGACATGCTCACCAACGACTATATCCACTGGCTCTATACCGCCTTCACACGAGCCACAGAACACCTCTATCTCGTCAACTGGCCGAAGACGCAGACAGAAAATCGAGATGAAACATTGAAAATTGAAAATTAATCACTAATTTTGCACTCATGATGATTGTACTATATATTCTAATCGGTATCGCTATCGGAGCTGTTGTCCTCTATGTAGTGATGGACAAACGGCTTGATGCCGTAAACGTGGCATCGGGCAAGAAGGATATTGAACTGTCGATGCGTTCGGAACTGCTGAATGCCGCTAATAGCCGGGTACAGCATTTAGAAGCGGAAAACAAGTCGTTGAATGCCAAAGCAGAGAGTCAGGGCAGGGAACTGGAACTGGTTCGCCAGCAGATGGGCGAGGAACTGAAACGACATGAAGAACGTTTCAAGAACATGGCACAGCAGCTACTGGATGCCAGTGCTTCGAAACTGAAGGAGCAGAACACAGAGGCGATGACGGGTATTACCCAGCCGCTGAAAGATGCCATCACGAATATGCAGAAGGCGATTCATGAGAACCAGAAGGAGAGTGCCGCCCATTCCGCCTCCTTCCGTGAACAGATGATACAGATGATGCAGCAGACGCAACAGCTCGGTGAGAAGGCAGAGAGTCTGACCAATGTGCTGCGTCGTGACAATAAGGTGAGCGGTAATATGGGGGAAATCATCCTGGGCGACCTCTTGGCATCGCAAGGACTGACGGAGGGCATCCACTATGAGGTGCAGGCACGATTGCGCGACGAGTTAGGAAGACCGCTGAAGAACGAGGATACTGGCAAGGAAATGCAACCTGATGTCATCCTGCACTATCCGCAGGGTCAGGATGCCGTCATCGACTCTAAAGTGTCGCTGGTAGCTTATCAGCGGTATGTCAATTCAGAAGACCCTGAAGAGAAAGAGCGAGCCCTGCAGGAGCATATCAAATCCATCCGTTCACATGTGACGGAACTGACGCGGAAGGACTATTCCAAATATATCAAAGCACCCCGTGAGGCCATCGACTTCGTCATCATGTTCGTACCCTTCGAGAGTTCACTACAACTCGCCCTTGCCAACGACCCTACCCTATGGCGTGAGGCTTTCGAGCGGAAAGTGTTCATCACAGGTGAACAGAATCTTTTGGGCATCCTCCACATGATTCATATCGCTTGGGTACAGAACCAGCAGGCAGAGAATCAGGAGAAAGTGTTCGGAATTGCCGAACAGTTGTTAGACCGTCTGGGCGATTTCATCCAGCGATACCAGAAAGTGGGAGAGCAACTGGATCAGGCACAGCGGGCTTACGAGGCTGCAGGCAACAAATTGTTTACGGGCAGGCAGAGTGTGGTACAGAAAGGACGGGAACTCATTGACCTCGGAGGCAAGGAGAATCCCAATCGCCGTATTCCCAAAGCTGAAGAGGAGTTGAAAATTGAGAGTTGAAAGTTGAATATATATATTAACGATAATATAGCAGGTTTCGACGTAGAGGCAGCACTTCCGTTGTTGTCTGAGCAACGTAGGGAACAATGCCTGAAGTTCAAGCACGAACAAGGGCGTAAGACCTGTGCGGCAGCCTATCTGCTGCTCTGTGAGGGTCTGAAGAAGGAATACGGCATCACGGAGAAACCTGTCTTTGAATATGGTGAACACGGGAAACCCGTGATTGTCGGTTTTCCCCATATTCATTTCAACATCAGCCATTGTCGTGAGGCTGCAATCTGTGTCCTCAGCAACCAACCTATCGGTGTGGATATCGAGAGTATTCGTGAATACAAGGAATCACTGGTCCGTTATACGATGAATGATGCTGAAATCGACGAGATCACCCATTCCCAGAATCCTGCACTCGCCTTCATCCGCTTCTGGACGATGAAGGAGGCTGTACTGAAACTGTCCGGCGAAGGCATCCGCAATAATATGAAAACGGTATTGACAGGTCATGAACCCATCAATACAGTCGTCAATGAGGAAAAGGGATACGTCTATTCCGTCGTTTACTGAATATCGAAGATGTGGTGAAAGCCACTCAGTCGGAAAATTTCCTGCACATCCTCGTTAAGATGACGCAGCTGGATACTGCCACCACGCTGCTCACTGCTCCGCTTCAGTTGCATGAAGAAACGGAGTCCTGAAGAACTGATATACTCCAGGTCCTTACAGTCAATCACCAAACGCTGATCTGTCAAGTCTGTCACACGGTTCAGCTCTTCAGTCATCTGGGTCGTGGCAACTGTGTCAAGTTCACCACTCAAGGTAACCACCACCTCTTTTTCATTTTTTTGGATATTAATTTTCATAGTTCAGGAATTGATTTCTTTGGTCATGATAAGTATGTTGCGCCCATCATCTGTACGCTCGTAAACGACACTGTCCATCAGTTGCTGGTAAAGATAGATGCCCAGTCCACCCACCTGCCGTTCTCCGATGGTCTGCTCCACATCCACTTGCTGACGGGCTGTCGGATCGAAGGAATCTCCACTATCTGTAATACTGATTGTCAGGTCGCCCTTCTGGTCACCGCCAGAAGCAGGAGTCCCCTGAATATCGATAGATATCTGTCCCAAGACTCCCCTCGGATACGCATAGTTGATGATATTAGCTACAGCCTCCTCCACTGCCAACAGGATCTTACGGGTCAGTTTGCGCCCGCACCCCAGACAGTCGCAATATTCCCGCAACAGGGATTTCACACGCTGCAGTTCCTCTATCTCGTTGGTAATAGAAAGAGCAGGCACCTGTTGTGGAGAATCATTGGCAATACACATCAGGGTCATGTCGTCAACCTGCTCAGAACGACCTGCATAACGACGGGTATCATTCACGATATGTGCCGTCATCTCTCCAACAGGTTCGGTATAGTGGGAATTGACGATAGACAACAGGCGTTGCGTGCCCATCAGTTGATGATCCTCATTTCTGGATTCGGAGATACCATCGGTATAAAGCACGATACGGGAACCTTCTGGGAACATGGCTCCATATTGATGGTAGTCATAGTCTGCCTGATAACCCAATGGGATATCAGGATCGGTAGCCAACAGGTTCATATTCAAGATGGGTGGATTATGACCTGCATTACAATAGGTCAACAGTCCGTGCTGAGTATCCATCTTACCCACGAAGGCTGTCACGAACATCATACTGGGATTTCGTGCTGACAAAATACGGTTTATCTCACCCATAATCTCCGCCGGCGTACTGAAATGACTGGCAGCCATACGGAAGAGATTGACTGTCGCAGCCATCATCATCGTGGCAGGGACACCCTTACCGCTGACATCACCGATGATAAAGTAAAGAATATGGTCTTGCTGGTAGAAATCATAGAGGTCACCGCCCACCTCCTTCATAGGCAACAAGGTGGCACAGAGTTCTTGAGGGAAGTCGCTGCGGAGTATATCCATCTGGATATCATGGGCAATACGCATCTCCTGATCCATGATTTGCTGCTGTTGGCGGGCTTCATGAAGATGAAGGATAGTACGCACGGTGTGCTGCACAATATAGCCGAGAAGCAACATACCCAGAAACAACAGTCCGAAGATGACGAGATTCAGCTTGGTCGAATCCCCATAGACGGCTTTCTTAGGACAAGCGAGCAATACCGTCATATCGCTGATACTGATGTATTTGCTGTCTACGAAGAAGTCTCCATTACTGATATCAATACTGTCTGAAGAAACCAACACAGTCCCGTCCTTGTCTAATAGCCGGCACTCAGATCCCGGATAGGGCTCTATCTTCCTCAATAGCTTTTTCAATCCTGCCAGTTCCACATCAAGGCAGAGGACACCCACTTTCTTCTTTTGGTGGTAGAGGGGCAGACTCAGTGACATGATATACGCATTTTCCTGAGAACGGTCAACATAAGGACTACTCCATACCCCATTTTTCTCTTCGGTTTCCATTCCTGCCAGATACCATTTCATCTGGGTATAGTCATGATACCTTCCACCGATAACCCCACTGATGATATCGTTTCCCCGACGGGTACTGCGCGGCTCAAACCAATATCCTTTTTCAGGATAGAAATAAGGTACGAAGGCAATTGCGGCAGCCTTGAGGAAAGAGTTTTCCCTCAGGATACGCTCTGTAATTTGGGGAAATTCATCTGGTTGGGAAAGACGCTCAAGGACATCATCCTGCATATCGTCCATGGAGAACTCTGCATCCCTGAGTTTGGTCTTGATATACTGTTCAACGATCTTCACCTCCCTATTGACCAGTTTTTGGGCATCTTTCTCATCATGTCGGACACTCATATAAAACTGCACCCCCAGTATGAGGATGATAAGCATGGTGGCAAACAATAATGCAGGAATGCCTCCAGAACGTGCTTTATCAATCAGTCGTTTCATATTATGAGGGCAAATTTACAAAAATATTTCAATCTAAAAACACAATTACGAACTTTTTTGTAACTTTGCCATCAGAGATGGCGAACTTACTCCGTCTCGGAAGAAAAAACAAATCAATTTGTTTTGTTCTTCTCTCGACTTTTCGTAACTTTGCAGCAGACAATTCTAAAAACTATAAGAAATATGAGATTAGACGGAAGACGCGAAAGCTCTAATGTAGAAGATCGCCGCGGTATGGGCGGTGGTGCAAAGGCCGGTCTGGGAATCGGTGGTATTATTATGGTAGCCCTGATAGCATGGATCTCTGGCGGTGATCCGCTGAGTGCCGTGATGCAGGAAGTACAGAATGGCGGACTGGGATCATTGTCTGGCACGAATACAGAGGTGACGGATGGTCAGCGTGAGTTTACCCAAGAGGAACAGGAACTGGCAAAGTTCTCTACACAGATTCTGGCTGGTACAGAAGATGTATGGACGGAGATTTTTAAACAGAATGGTGCACAATATGAAGTGCCTAAGATGGTGCTTTACACAGGTGGTGTTCAGACGGCTTGTGGACAGGGTTCTTCACAGATGGGCCCGTTCTACTGCTCTGGCGACCAGAAACTGTATATTGACCTCTCGTTCTTCACCACGATGAAGAAATCCTTGGGCGCTGACGGCGATTTTGCTTACGCCTACGTGATTGCCCATGAGGTAGGTCACCATGTGGAGTATCTGACAGGCACGCTACAGAAAGTACATGCTCAGATGTCGAAACTCCCTGAGGCAGAAGCCAACAAACTCAGTGTACGTCTCGAACTGCTTGCCGACTTCTATGCTGGCGTATGGGCACACCACGACAACAAGCGCTTCGGTTCTTTGGAGGATGGTGATATCGAGGAAGCCATCAACTGTGCCCAAAAGATTGGCGATGACTATCTGCAGACCAAGGCTCGCGGCTATGCCGTTCCGGAGTCGTTCAACCACGGTACCAGTAAACAACGTATGAAGTGGTTCAAACTCGGACTGGAAACGGGCGACATCACCAAGGGAAACACCTTCCAGTGCTCTGACGCAGAACTATAAGATTTATCCGCACGGTCTTCACAGATTGTGCGGTTTTTTTTGACCATCTCTTTGCACAAAAAGGGGCAAATGTGCACGTTTCTTCCCTTTTTGTGCAATTTATTTGGCTGTGTGCGCAAAAAGTCGTACCTTTGCAGCCGATTTTGAAATTTCATTCACATTATTAATAATTATGGCTTTAAAGATTGTTGTGCTGGCCAAGCAAGTGCCAGACACTAGAAATGTGGGTAAGGATGCAATGACCGCAGAAGGTACTGTGAATCGTGCTGCCCTACCCGCCATCTTCAATCCAGAAGATTTGAACGCCTTGGAGCAAGCCCTTCGTTTGAAGGAGCAGAACCCAGGCTCAACAGTAGGAATCCTCACGATGGGTCCTCCACGTGCAGGTGAGATTATCCGTCAGGGACTTTATCGTGGCGCTGATACAGGTTGGTTGTTGACTGACCGTCTCTTCGCCGGTGCCGACACCCTCGCTACTTCTTACGCATTGGCTACTGCCATCAAGAAGATTGGCGATGTGGACATCGTGATCGGTGGTCGTCAGGCTATCGACGGTGATACCGCTCAGGTAGGTCCTCAGGTGGCTCAAAAGCTGGGCCTGAACCAGGTAACTTACGCTGAGGAGGTACTCAGTGTTAAGGACGGCAAGGCTACCATTAAGCGTGTGATCGACGGTGGTGTTGAGACTGTTGAGGCTCCTCTGCCTGTTGTTATCACCGTTAACGGAAGCGCTGCTCCCTGTCGCCCACAGAATGCTAAGCTGGTGATGAAGTACAAGCGTGCTACCTGTCCGATGGAGCGTCCTGCCGAGGGTACTGCCTACGACTATCTGTACGATGAGCGCCCTGAGCTCACACTCAACCAGTGGAGCGTGGCCGACGTGGATGGCGATGTAAACCAGTGCGGTCTGAGTGGCTCACCCACCAAGGTGAAGGCCATCAAGAACATCGTGTTCCAGGCTAAGGAGTCGAAGACTTTGACGGCTTCTGATGCTGATATCGAGGGAATGATCAAAGAATTGTTGGAAGAAAAGATTATTGGCTAAGCTTTCGACGAAGTCAAAAGTAAAAACGTAAGTTTTATATGAACAACGTATTTGTATATTGCGAAATTGAAGGTACTCAGGTACAGGAAGTATCTCAGGAGCTGCTGACCAAAGGTCGCAAGCTCGCCAATGAACTCAAGGTTGAGCTCCACGCCATTGTTGCTGGTACTGGCATCAAGGGTAAGGTTGAGGACCAGATTCTGCCTTACGGTGTTGACAAGCTGTTTGTTTTCGACGCCAAGGACCTGTTCCCCTACACCTCAGCCCCCCACACTGATATTCTGGTTAACCTCTTCAAGGAGGAGCAGCCTCAAATCTGCCTGATGGGTGCTACCGTTATCGGTCGTGACCTCGGTCCACGTGTATCGTCATCACTGACCTCTGGTCTGACTGCCGACTGCACAGAGCTCGAGATTGGTCCTTTCGAGGATAAGAAGAACAACAAAGTGTATGAGAACCTGCTCTATCAGATTCGTCCTGCTTTCGGTGGTAACATCGTAGCTACCATCGTGAACCCCGACCACCGTCCACAGATGGCTACTGTACGCTCTGGCGTGATGCAGAAGGCCCTCTACGATGGCGAGTGCCGCAAGGAGGTTGTATATCCTGAGGTAAGCAAGTATGTTAGTCCTGAGGCTTTTGTAGTAAAGGTTCTCGACCACCACGTAGAGGCTGCCAAACACAACCTGAAGGGTGCACCTATCGTGGTAGCCGGTGGTTACGGTATGGGTTCAAAGGAGAACTTCGACATGCTGTTCCAGTTGGCAAAGGTGCTCCATGGTGAGGTCGGTGGTTCTCGTGCCGCTGTCGATGCTGGCTGGTTGGATCACGACCGTCAGATTGGTCAGACAGGTGTGACTGTTCACCCCAAGGTGTACATCGCCTGTGGTATCTCTGGACAGATTCAGCACATCGCTGGTATGCAGGATTCTGGTATCATCATCTCTGTCAACAGCGATCCCGATGCTCCTATCAACCGCATCGCCGACTACGTGATTGTTGGTACCGTTGAGGAGGTTGTTCCAAAGTTAATTAAGTACTATAAGCAGAATAGCAAATAATTATGGCAAACTATTATAGCGATCATCCTGAGATCGGGTTCTACTTGAACCACCCCCTGATGGCTCGTATCGTTGAGCTGAAGGAAAAAGGCTTTGCTGATGCAAAGGAATACGACTACGCTCCCGTTGACCTAGGCGATGCCATCGAGAACTACAAGCAGATTCTCGACATCACTGGCGACGTGGCTGCCAATATCATCGAACCAAACTCTGAGAGCGTCGACCTCGAAGGTCCTCACCTCGAGAACGGCCGTATGATCTACGCCTCTAAGACCTACGAGAACCTCGACGCCACCCGTAAGGCTGGCCTGTGGGGTGTCAGTATGCCTCGCCGTTACGGCGGCTTGAACCTGCCTAACGCAGTGTTCTCTATGCTGTCTGAGATGATTTCGGCCGCTGATGCTGGTTTCCAGAACATCTGGAGCCTGCAGAGCTGTATCGATACGCTTTATGAGTTCGGTTCAGAGGAGCAGCGCCAGAAGTACATCCCACGCGTTTGCGCTGGTGAGGGTATGAGTATGGACCTGACCGAGCCTGATGCTGGTTCCGATCTGCAGCGCGTGATGCTGAAGGCCACCTTCGACGAGAAGGAGAACTGCTGGCGCCTGAACGGTGTGAAGCGCTTCATCACCAACGGTGACTCTGACATCCACCTCGTGCTGGCTCGTTCTGAGGAGGGCACCAAGGACGGACGTGGTCTGTCCATGTTCATCTACGACAAGCGCCAGGGCGGTGTTGACGTTCGTCACATCGAGCACAAACTGGGTATCCACGGCTCACCCACCTGTGAGCTCACCTATAAGAACGCTAAGGCCGAGCTCTGCGGCAGCACCCGTCTGGGTCTGATCAAGTACGTGATGGCTCTGATGAACGGTGCCCGTCTGGGTATCGCTGCACAGAGTGTAGGTGTTGAGCAGGAGGCTTACAACGAGGGGCTGGCTTACGCTAAGGAGCGTCAGCAGTTTGGTGACAAGATCATCAACTTCCCCGCTGTTTATGATATGCTCTCTCGCATGAAGGCCAAGCTCGATGCTGGTCGTTCACTGCTGTACGAAACAGCCGCTTATGTGGATATCTACAAGTGCCTCGAGGATATCGAGCGCGATCGTAAGTTGGAGCCCGAGGAGAAGCAGGAGCTCAAGAAGTATCAGCGCCTGGCCGATGCATTCACGCCACTGGCTAAGGGTATGAACTCAGAGTATGCCAACCAGAACGCCTACGATGCTATCAGCATCCATGGTGGTTCAGGCTTCATCATGGAGTACAAGAGCCAGCGCCTATTCCGCGACGCCCGTATCTTCTCTATCTACGAGGGTACCACCCAGTTGCAGGTTGTAGCTGCTATCCGCTACATCACCAACGGCACCATGCTTAACAACATCAAGGAGATGCTCGCTGGTCTCGAGGTAAGCGACAGCCTGAAGAACCTGAAGGCCCGCGTAGAAAAGCTCGTTCCTGTTTACGAGGAGGCTCTCGCCAACGTGAAGGCTCTCGACAATCAGGACGCTCAGGACTTCCTCGCTCGCCGTCTCTACGATATGACTGCCGAGCTCGTGATGTCACTCCTCATCCTGCGCGACGCCACCAAGGCTCCCGAGCTCTTCGAGAAGAGTGCCAACGTCTATGTCCGCATGGCCGAGGAAGACGTACTTGGTAAGTCAGCTTACATCAAGGCCTTCCAGGTAGAGGACCTTGCAAGCTTTAAGGCTGCAGAAGAAGAGGCTGAAGCATAGATGTCAAGGGACTGGTACCTGTCATAAAGGGACGTGGTACCTGTCATAACCAAGTTCCTCATAGAATTTAATAACCCTGCCTTATTGTGTGATAAGGCAGGGTTATTGATTTCACGACAAACGGATTTGAGACCCGTGAGACCGTGAGACCGTGAATCAGAAGTCCACTACAAAATTACAACCCAACCCCTCAATAACCATTAACCGTTAACCATTAACCACTATTTCCACCTCATTTCCTAGAATAGTTATTCCACGCAGAAAAAAATTCCATGTTCAATAGTCAACGGTCACTGGTCAATGGAAAATTTTTTTGTAAGCCTAAGAAATTTTTATGTAAGTCTGAAAACAGGTGTGTTTCAAGTCTAAGCGGTTTCAAAAGTATCAAAAGTCTCACGGGTCTCAAATCCGTTTGTCGTGACATCAATCATTAAATAAAGGGGGCTGACACTTTGATGTACCAGTCCCCTTTCCTTTTTAAAATTCTTTTTATCTTATGAATAGCAGCTCACGGTATTTGGGCAGAGGCCAGAGCGAGTCATCAACGATGAGTTCCAACTTGTCGATTTCATAACGGATGGTGTCGAGCTTTGGCTCTACCTTGTCATGATAAGCGATGGCCTTCTCGTGCTCGTCCTCAATCTTGTTGGCCAGCTTACGGGCGTTGACGAGTTCTTCGACTCCCTTCTCGATAGCGCTGGTGCGCTCGGCAATCTCCTCAATGAGTTTGAGGTTACGGGCACTGAGTTTCTCTGCCTTGTCAACGGGGAAGATGGTGGCCATATTCTCGACGTTCTTCAGCAACTGACTCTGGTAGCGGGTAGCAACGGGAATGATATGGTTCATTGAGAGGTCGCCAAGGACACGGGCCTCAATCTGAATCTTCTTGGTGTAGGTCTCCCATTTCACCTCATTGCGGGCCTCCAACTCCTTCTTCGTCATCACACCCAGGCTCTCGAACATGTCGATGCTCTCCTGGTCGAGGTAGCGCTCGAAGATCTTCGGACAGGACTTCTCAACATCGAGTCCACGCTTTTCAGCCTCAACAACCCACTCGTCGGAGTAGCCATTGCCATCGAAGCGGATGGGCTTACAGGTCTTGATGTCGTCGCGCAGCACGTCGATGATGGCGTGGAAGGTGGCGCTGTGGCCTGTACCAGCGAGCTTCTTCTCGTACTCGGGAATCTTGGCATCAACACGCTTCTTGAACGAGACGAGTGCCTCAGCAACAGCAGAGTTCAGGGCTATCATCGCACTGGCGCAGTTGGCCTCAGAACCTACGGCACGGAACTCGAAACGGTTACCTGTAAAGGCGAAGGGAGAGGTACGGTTACGGTCAGTGTTGTCGATGAACAACTCAGGAATCTCAGGGATATCCATCTTCAGACCTTGTTTGCCAGCCATAGCCAGAATATCATCCTTGTCAGCTTTTTCAATGTGGTCGAGCAGTTCGCTAACCTGCTTGCCGAGGAACGAAGATACGATGGCGGGAGGTGCCTCGTTGGCGCCCAGACGATGGGCGTTAGTGGCACTCATAATAGAGGCCTTCAGCAGTCCGTTGTGCTTATACACACCCATCAGTGTCTCAACGATGAACGTGGCGAAGCGGAGGTTCTGCTCAGCGGTCTTACCAGGTGCGTGCAGCAAGATGCCGTTGTCTGTGGAGAGCGACCAGTTGTTGTGCTTACCACTACCGTTGATGCCTGCGAACGGCTTTTCGTGGAGCAGTACACGGAAGCCGTGCTTACGGGCTACCTTCTTCATGACTGACATCAGCAACATGTTATGGTCAACAGCCAAATTGGTCTCCTCGAAGATAGGTGCCAACTCAAACTGGTTGGGAGCTACCTCGTTATGGCGGGTCTTACAGGGGATGCCCAGTTCAAGGGCTTCAATCTCCAAATCCTTCATGAAGGCCTGCACACGCTCGGGGATAGCACCGAAGTAATGGTCGTCCATCTGCTGGTTCTTGGCCGAGTCGTGACCCATGAGCGTACGACCCGTCAGCAGCAGGTCAGGACGGGCTGCATAGAGGCCCTCGTCCACCAGGAAATACTCCTGCTCCCAACCGAGGTTGGAGGTAACCTTCTTCACTGCGGGGTCGAAATAATGGCAGACGTCCACGGCAGCGACATTCACGGCATGCAGGGCACGTAGCAGCGGTGCCTTATAGTCGAGTGCTTCACCGCTGTAAGAGATAAATACGGTGGGGATACACAAGGTGTCATCAATAATAAATACAGGTGATGTGGGGTCCCAGGCAGAATAGCCGCGAGCCTCGAAGGTTGAGCGGATACCGCCAGAAGGGAACGACGAGGCATCCGGTTCCTGCTGAACGAGCAACTTGCCGGTGAACTCCTCTACCATACCACCCTTGCCGTCGTGCTCAATGAATGAGTCGTGTTTCTCGGCAGTGCCTTCTGTCAACGGCTGGAACCAGTGGGTATAGTGTGTCACTCCGTTTTCTACGGCCCACTGCTTCATACCTGCTGCCACAGCATCGGCAATGTCACGATCTAGACGGGCACCATTGTCCATCACGTCAATCATCTTTTCGTATACCTGTTTCGGCAGGTACTTATACATTTTCTCACGATTGAAGACCTTCTTACCAAAATACTCGTAAGGTCTGTCACTGGGTGCTTTTACGTCGAGGGCCTTCTTCTTGAAGGCCTCACCGACAACCTGAAATCTTAATGCTTCCATCTTTTTACTTTTTAGGGTTACACTTTATTCACTTTCTCGCCGCAAAGGTACGACGTTTTGCAAGAAACGAGCAAAATTATGTGCCAATTTGTTTGTTAAATCATTTTTGAAATGACAATATGTAAACTAATTACACAATTTTCATGTCCTTTTGTTATCATTCTGCCTAAAACACTTCTCTTTTTGTTACAAATTGTCAAAAGTACAATTATTTTTAATCAAAATACAAATAAGTAACACGCCTACGACATCTTTTTGCATTACCTTTGCAGCCGAAATCAGACATTATATATTAAATAATCAATATATGGCAAAAAGAAAGTTGGATAACATGGGACTCTACCAGAGCGACTATGAGCACGACGCTTGCGGCGTGGGTATGGTGGTAAATATCCACGGCGGAAAAAGTCACGACCTGGTGGACAATGCACTGAAGGTGCTTGAGAACATGGAACACCGTGGCGCCGAGACACGCGACAAGACCGGTGATGGTGCGGGTATCATGGTACAGATACCCCACGAGTTTATTTTGTTACAGGGTATCCCCGTGCCCGAAAAGGGTAAGTACGGCACAGGTCTGGTTTTTCTGCCTAAGGATGAGAAGGCCCAGCAGCAGATACTGAGCGTGATGATTGAGGAGATTGAGCGCGAGGGTCTGCAGTTGATGCATCTGCGCACGGTGCCCACCAACCCCGAGGTGTTGGGTGTGGCTGCCCGCGAGGTGGAACCCGACATTAAGCAGATTTTTGTTACGGGCGTATCGGAGGATAACGTGCCCGTGTTCGACCGTATATTATATAAGGTACGCAAGCGCATTGAAAATCGTATCGACAACGACGACTTCTATATCTGCTCGCTGTCGAACAAGAATATTATCTATAAAGGAATGCTGACCAGCGGACAGCTGCGACGCTACTTCCCCGATCTTTCGAACGAATACTTTACAAGCGGACTGGCACTGGTTCACTCTCGTTTCTCAACGAATACATTCCCCAAATGGAAGCTGGCACAGCCTTTCCGTCTGCTGGCCCACAACGGTGAGATCAACACCATTCGTGGTAACCGTGGCTGGATGAAGGCAAGAGAGAGTGTGCTGAGCAGCGAGGCGCTGGGCGACATCAAGGACCTGCGCCCGATTGTGCAGGACGGCATGAGCGACTCGGCCAGCTTGGACAACGTTTTCGAGTTCCTGATGATGAGCGGACTCTCGTTGCCACAGGCCATGGCCATCCTGGTGCCCGAGAGCTTTAACGATAAGAACCCTATTTCAGAAGATTTGAAAGCCTTCTACGAATATCACTCTATCCTGATGGAGCCGTGGGACGGTCCTGCCGCACTGCTGTTTAGCGATGGTCGCTACGCAGGCGGAATGTTGGACCGCAACGGTCTGCGCCCCAGCCGCTACACCATCACCAAGCAAGGTATGATGGTAGTAGCCTCTGAGGTTGGCGTGATGGACTTTGAGCCAGGCGATGTGGTTTCGAAGGGACGTCTGCAGCCAGGAAAGATTCTGCTGATTGACACCCAGGAAGGCAAAATTTACTACGACGGCGAGATTAAGGAGAAGCTGGCCAAGGCTCATCCTTATCGCGAGTGGCTGAACGAGAACCGTGTGCAGCTGGAGAAGCTGAAGAGCGGACGTCATGTGGACAACGGTGTGAGCGATCTGAACGCCAAGCTCGTCACCTTCGGATTCGGTCAGGAGGACATTGACAAGACCATCATCCCTATGGCCACAGCCGGACAGGAGCCTGTAGCTGCGATGGGTAACGACACCCCGCTGGCTGTCATCTCCGACCGTCCACAGGTGCTGTTTAACTACTTCCGTCAGCAGTTTGCACAGGTTACCAACCCTGCCATCGACCCTATCCGCGAGGAACTTGTAATGAGTCTTACCGAATACATCGGTGCCGTAGGAACCAACATCCTGACCCCCGATGCATCGAACTGCAAGATGGTGCGCCTGCCACAGCCAGTTTTAACCAACACACAACTTGATATACTTTGTAACATCCGCTACAAGGGCTTTAACACCAAGAAGTTGCCTATCGTGTTTGAGATAGCCAAGGGTGAGGAAGGCTTGCGCCAGGCTCTGGACGACCTGTGCCACCAGGCCGAAGCCAGTGTAGACGAGGGTGTTAACTATATTATCCTTAGCGACCGCGACCTTGACGATACGCACGCCGCCATCCCATCGCTGTTAGCTGTCTCAGCTGTTCACCATTATCTGATTAGCGTGGGTAAGCGCGTGCAGACAGCCCTGATTGTTGAGAGCGGTGAGATTCGCGAGGTGATGCACGCCGCCCTGTTGTTGGGCTACGGAGCCAGCGCCCTGTGCCCATACATGACGTTTGCCGTGCTCGACGATCTGGTGAAGAAACACAAGATTCAGGAGGAGTACGCTACCGCCGAGAAGAACTATATCAAGGCCGTAGACAAGGGCTTGAAGAAGATAATGAGTAAGATGGGTATCAGCACCATCCGTAGCTACCGCGGTGCCAAGATTTTTGAGAGCATCGGACTGAGCGAGGATCTGCTGCGCCGCTACTTCGGTACCGAGGTGAGCACCATTGGTGGTGTGGGCCTGAAGGAGATTGCCCGCGATGCCATCCATTTGCATAAACAAGGAATGGCGGTAGCAAATTCTTCACTCTTCACTCTTCACTCTTCACTTCCCAACAATGGCCAGTTTGCATGGCGTAAGGATGGTATTAAGCACGCTTGGAACCCAGAGACCATCGCCAAACTGCAGTTGGCTACCCGACAGGGCAACTACGATAAGTTTAAGCAGTGGGCTAAGCTGGTTGACGAGAAAGAATCTCCCATTTTTATCCGCGACTTCTTTGGATTTAAGAAGGCTGCTAAGCCAACACCTATCGACGAGGTGGAAAGCGTTGAGAGCATTGTGAAGCACTTTGTTACAGGTGCCATGAGTTTCGGTGCCCTGAGCATCGAGGCCCACGAGGCACTGGCACTGGCCATGAACAAGCTGGGCGCCCGCAGTAACACCGGTGAGGGTGGTGAGGACAACGCCCGCTACCACTCGGAGGTTGACGGTGTAAGCCTGAGCTCGAAGACCAAGCAGATTGCCAGTGGACGTTTCGGTGTAACCGCTGAATACCTGGTGAATGCCGAGGAGATACAGATTAAGGTGGCACAAGGAGCAAAACCTGGTGAGGGCGGACAGCTGCCTGGCTTCAAGGTGAACGAGATTATTGCCAAGACGCGTAATGCGATCCCTGGTATCTCGCTCATCTCTCCCCCACCTCATCACGACATTTACTCTATCGAGGACCTGGCACAACTCATCTTCGACCTGAAGAACATCAACCCCACAGCTGCTGTCAGCGTAAAACTTGTTGCCGAGAGTGGTGTAGGAACCATTGCCGCTGGTGTGGCTAAAGCTAAGGCCGACCTCATCGTCATCTCTGGTGCCGAGGGTGGTACAGGTGCTTCGCCTGCTTCGAGCATGCGCTTCGCAGGTATCTCTCCTGAGATCGGACTGGCCGAGACGCAACAGACACTCGTACGCAACGGCTTAAGAAACCAGGTTCGTCTGCAGACTGACGGTCAATTGAAGACTGCCAAGGATGTGATCATCATGGCGATGCTGGGTGCCGACGAGTTCTCATTCGGTACGCTGCCGCTCATCGTACTGGGCTGTGTGATGATGCGTAAGTGTAATACCAATACCTGTCCGATGGGTGTGGCGACGCAGAACCCGGAATTGCGCAAGCACTTCGAGGGACGCGCTGAGTACGTGGTGAACTTCTTCACCTTCCTGGCTGAACAGGTGCGCGAATACCTCGCAGAGATTGGTGTGAAGAGCCTGAAGGAGATCATCGGTCATACGGAGTTGATCGAAGTAAACACCGAGAATGCTACCGACAAGCAAAAGACCATCGACTTTGCCCGCTTGCTGCACAAGCCAGAGACCGACAAGGCTCTCTACTGGGATCGTGGCGCCTACACGAAGGTAACGGGCGTGAAGGACGAGGAGATGATCCGCGCTGCCCAGAAGGCCATCGAGAACCAGGAAGAGGTGACACTCGACTATGCCATCAAGAATACCGACCGTGCCGTGGGTACCATGCTGAGTGGTGTGATAGCCCAGAAATACGGCGAGGCAGGTCTGCCCGACTCGACGATCAAGATTAAGTTCAAGGGATCGGCTGGTCAGAGCTTCGGAGCGTTTGCGGTGAAGGGTCTCGACATCCGCCTGGAGGGTGAGACTAACGACTACTTCGGTAAGGGCCTCTCAGGTGGACGCATCTCGATTCTGCCCCCAGCCCGTCGCAGCGACGACTTCAAGGCCGAGGAGAACATCATCGCTGGTAACACAGGCCTCTATGGTGCCACCTCTGGTGAACTCTATATCAATGGTAAGGTGGGCGAGCGCTTCGGCGTGCGCAACTCTGGTGCCATTGCCGTCATCGAGGGCGCAGGCGACCATTGCTGCGAGTATATGACAGGCGGTCGCGTGGTGGTATTAGGAAAGACTGGCCGTAACTTCGCCGCTGGTATGAGTGGTGGTGTGGCCTATGTTTACGACCCTGACCATACCTTCGACTACTTCTGTAACATGGATATGGTGGAGCTCTCGTTGGTTGAGGACTCTGTATCGCGTAAGGAACTCTTGGAGCTCATCCGTCAGCATTATCTGCACACAGGCTCAGCCCTCGCAGGTCGCATGCTCGACGACTGGCACCGCTACATCGAGGATTTCATCCAGGTAGTGCCTATCGAGTACAAACGCGTGCTCGAAGAAGAGAAGATGAAGAAGCTTCACGAGAAGATCGCCGATATCCAGAGAGACTATTAGTAAAATGTAAAAATTAGAAAATGTAATAATGTAAAAATTAGAAAAAGTAATAATGTAAAAATTGTCGCATTTCATTTTTAAATTTTTAAATTCTTAAATTTTTAAATTTTACACAATGGGAAATCCAAAAGCATTTTTAGAGATACACCGCCAGGAGGCGGGTTACCGTCCGATTCACGATAGAATCCACGACTTTGGCGAGGTAGAGCAGACGCTCAATACCCGCGAACGCAAACTGCAGGCCTCGCGCTGTATGGACTGCGGCGTACCCTTCTGCCACTGGGCTTGTCCGCTGGGCAATAAGGCACCTGAATGGAACGATGCCCTGTACAAAGGCGATTGGGAACTGGCTTATCGTCTGCTCAGCAGCACCAACCCCTTCCCTGAGTTTACAGGTCGTATCTGTCCTGCACTCTGCGAGAAGGCCTGCGTGCTCAACCGTTTCAACCACGAACCAACCACCAACCGCGAGGATGAGGGTGCCATTACAGAGGCTGCCTTCCGCGAGGGTTATATCCAGCCGCGCACAGACATCGTGCGTAATGGTAAGAAAGTTGCCGTCATCGGTGCAGGACCTGCCGGACTCGCTGCCGCCAACGACTTGAACCTCATGGGCTATCAGGTCACCGTTTTCGAGAAAAACGAGGCCGCAGGTGGTCTCCTCCGCTACGGCATCCCTAACTTCAAACTCAACAAGGCCATCATCGATCGCCGCCTCCGTATCCTCGAGGCCGAAGGTATCGAGTTCAAGTACGGTGAGGCTGTAGAGGTAAACGACGCCTTTGCCAAGGAGTTTGATGCTGTAGTGATATCTACGGGTACGCCTACTGCCAGAGATCTGAAGGCCCCTGGTCGCGAACTGAAAGGCGTACACTTCGCCCTCGAACTGCTCTCACAGCAGAACCGCGTGCTGGCTGGTATGGAATTCAGCAAAGATGAACGCATCAGCGCCAAGGGAAAAGATGTCCTCGTGATCGGTGGTGGTGACACAGGCTCAGACTGCATCGGCACTGCCCATCGTCAGGGTTGCAAGAGCGTGACTCAGATTGAGATTATGCCCAAGCCCGTAGAAGGTCCCGAAGACCCACAGAACCCCTGGCCCGAGTGGCCGCGTACCCTCAAGACTACCTCAAGTCATGAGGAAGGTTGTACCCGCCGCTGGAACATCAACACCCTGGAGTTCTTGGGTGAGAATGGTAAGCTGACAGGTGTGAAGGTGCAGGAGATCGATTGGGAGCCAAATCCTCAGGGTGGTCGTCCCATCATGGTGGAGAAAGGTCAGCCGGAAATCATCAAGGCCGAACTCGTATTGCTCGCCATGGGCTTCCTGAAGCCTGAGCATCCGCAGTATGCAGACAATGTCTTCGTCTGTGGTGATGCCGCCAACGGAGCCAGTCTCGTGGTTCGCGCGATGGCTAGCGGCAAACAGACAGCCGCAAAGGTAGCCGCCTATCTCCAGCAATAGATTTCAAACACTTCATCATAATTCCCCGACATCCGCATGGAGTTCGGGGAATTTTAATATTTGACACTTTGCATGGAAATCACTGAATAAGCATGCAAGATGTAAGGAAAAAGACTTCTTCCACCCTTTAGGACTTTACAGAATGACAATTATTCATTTTTCAAAGCACAAAAAGGTTTATTTCTTTGGTGTTCTATGACTTTTTGCTTACCTTTGCAGTCGAAAAGTTGCAAAAAGAAAGAAAACAAAGCTTAAAAGTTGCAATATGGTACGAAAAACCAGATTTACGAAGATGCATGGTTGCGGAAACGACTATATTTATGTCAATACGATGGAGTATGACGTTCCCAACCCCTCTGAGGCAGCTGTCCAATGGAGTGACCGCCACAAGGGCATCGGGTCTGATGGATTGGTGCTGATTGGCAAATCGCCCGTGACGGAAGCTGATTTTTCCATGCATATCTATAATGCAGACGGTTCGGAAGCCATGATGTGTGGCAATGCGAGCCGCTGTATTGGCAAATACCTATACGACAGGAAGATCACAACACAAACTCAAATTCGTCTGCTCACGCTTTCTGGTGTCAAGGTGCTTGACCTGCATCTTGCCCCAGAAGGTGTAGTAGACTCCGTCACGGTGGATATGGGCGAGCCCATCTTCGAGGACGAACGCTTGTTTATGGCGAATCGCAGCATCAGTCAGGGCGTATTTGTATCGATGGGAAATCCCCATTACGTCATTTTCACGGACGACGTGGATCAAGTAGAAGAAACGGGGCGGGTACTCGAACACCATCCTGCCTTTCCCGAGCGATGCAATATAGAGTTTGCGAACCCCCTGTCGTCCCCCGAGGGGGTTGCTATTCGCACCCGTGTCTGGGAACGAGGCAGCGGCATCACACAGGCCTGCGGTACAGGCGCTTGTGCTACTGCAGTTGCCGCCGCACTGACGGGCAAGGCGGGCAGACAGTCGCAGGTAGTGATGGATGGCGGTACACTCAACATTGAGTGGCGCGAGTCGGACAATCACGTCTATATGACCGGCCCTGCCGAGTTTGTGTTCGATGGTGAAATCGAAATAAATTGTAAATAGGAAATCGTCAAATTGTAAATTGATATGGCACTAGTAAATATCCATTTCCTGAACCTGCAGAACAACTACCTGTTCGCCGACATCGCCAAGAAGGTGAACGCCTTCAAGGTGATGCATCCCAAAGCCGACGTGATATCACTGGGCATTGGTGACGTCACCCAGCCGTTGGCACCTGCCGTGGTGGAGGCGATGCACAAGGCCGCCCATGAGATGGGTACCATCAAGGGCTTTCGCGGCTACGGCCCTGAGCAGGGCTACGACTTCCTGCGTGAGGCCATCTTGAAGAACGACTTCCTAACGCGAGGCGTACACCTCAGTGCCGACGAGATTTTCATCAATGACGGAGCGAAGAGCGACACGGGTAACTTCCAGGAACTGCTCCACTGGGACAACTTCATTGGTGTTACCGACCCTATCTATCCCGTCTATATCGATTCGAATGTGATGATTGGTCGATGCGGTAATTTCCGTGACGGACGTTGGACGAATGTGCGCTATCTGCCGACAACCGCCGAGAACGGTTTTATCCCAGAATTGCCTAAGGGCCGTCCTGTGGATGTGATATACTTGTGCTATCCTAACAATCCGACGGGTACGGTGATTACCAAACAGGAACTGCGCAAATGGGTGAACTACGCGCTGAAGAACGACGCCCTTATCCTCTACGACGCCGCTTATCAGGCTTATATCCGTGATCCGGAGATACCTCGTAGCATCTACGAGATTCGTGGTGCGAGGAAGTGTGCCGTCGAGTTCCATTCGTTCTCGAAGACGGCCGGCTTCACGGGCGTCCGCTGTGGTTATACCGTTGTTCCGAAGGAAGTCAGCGTCAGCACCTTCGAGGGCGAGCGCATCCCGCTGAACCAATTGTGGCTGCGCCGCCAGTGTACGAAGTTCAATGGCACGAGCTACATTTCGCAGCGTGCCGCCGAGGCTATCTATACCCCTGAGGGCAAACAACAGATTCAGGCTACCATCGACTACTATATGGACAATGCCCAGCGGATGCTGAAGCGTCTGCGCGCCCTCGGCTACGAGTGCTACGGCGGCGAGAACGCGCCGTACATCTGGATGCGCACTTCAGAAGGAATGGACTCCTGGGCGTTCTTCGAGGCTCTGCTCTATGGCGCCAACGTCGTCTGCACACCAGGCGTCGGCTTTGGACCTTCTGGCGAGGGCTATGTCCGGTTCACCGCCTTCAACAGCCACGAGAAGACCGACGAGGCGCTTGACCGCATTGAGGAATGGAGTAAAAGTTAACTGTCACCCATTCCCCTCCTTAATCATTATTCCGCAAAACCAACCGTGTTTTGCGGATTTTTTGTTAAGGACAAATATTGTGTGCCCGTACACAAATTTTGCACAGCTAACAGTTTGTAACGAATTGATATGTTTTCTGGTCATAGTGTTAGCAAAGAGGAAGAATAACCGTTATTGCTCTTTACAAAATGTAAGTATCATAAAGAATTAACAAACAAAACGAAAGAATTCTTATTATTTTTCATGCAATTTGACGTAACTTTGCATTGTGAAAATAACAAAGTGTTATCTCAAAAGAAATGAGTTTAGTATTAATTAAGGTAAAAGGAGAAAGCGTATGAAAAGAATTGAAGCAATTATCCGCAAGACGAAGTTCGAGGAGGTCAAGGAGGCCTTACTCAGTTCGGACATCGATTGGTTTGAGTACCATAACGTGCACGGCATCGGACAGAGCCGACAGGAAAGGATATATCGTGGCGTTCAGTATTCGACGGACGTGATTGAGCGTGTGGCACTGACCATCGTTTGTCGCGACCAGTTCGTAGACCCAACGGTAAAGGTGATACTTCAGGTTGCCCATACGGGTGAGGTCGGAGACGGTCGTATCTTCGTGAGCGACATGATCGACACTTGGAGCATCCGTACGGGCGAACACGGTGACACCGTATTGAGAGACAAAAAATAACTTAGTATACTTTCTTTGGCATACTTAGTATACTTTCTTTGCCATACTTAGTATACTATCTTTAAAATAAAAATAGAAAGGGTATAATTATGAACGAAATAGGATTATCACTCGATACCGTATGGATGCTATTGGCAGCCATGTTGGTTTTCTGGATGCAGCCGGGCTTTGCGCTGTGTGAAGCTGGTTTTACGCGTAGTAAGAACACGGCGAACATCCTGATGAAGAACTTTGTCGACTTCATGTTCGGCTCGTTACTGTTCTTCTTCCTCGGCTTCGGCTTTATGTTTGGTGCCGATACCTTGGGCGGATTCATCGGTGCTCCCAACTGGGGCGACCTGAGTTTCTATAAGGGCGACCTGCCCGTAGAGGGATTCTTGATTTTCGAGACCGTCTTCTGTGCCACGAGCGCGACGATTGTCAGTGGTGCTATGGCAGAGCGCACGAAGTTCTCGATGTATATGGTCTATAGTGCAGTCATCTCGCTGTTCATCTACCCCATCGAGGGTCACTGGACTTGGGGCGGCGGCTGGCTTTGCAACGATGCTGCCGACGGATTTATGATGTCAACCTTTGGCGACGTGTTCCACGATTTTGCAGGTTCTGCCATCGTACATAGCGTAGGCGGTGTACTGGCTCTGATTGGTGCTTTGGCTCTGGGTCCCCGTATCGGTAAGTATGACAAGGACGGCAAGAGTCGCGCTATTCCTGGTCACAACCTGACGATGGCTGCGCTGGGCGTGTTTATCCTATGGCTAGGATGGTTCGGATTCAACCCCGGTTCGCAGTTGGCAGCCAGCGGTGAAGTGAACCGCATCGCGATCTCTCACGTGTTCCTGACCACCAACCTTGCCGCTGCTGCCGGTGGTGTGGCAACCATGTTCCTCACCTATATCAAGTACGGCAAGCCGTCACTCTCACTGACGCTGAACGGTGTGCTGGCAGGTCTCGTGGGTATCACGGCAGGCTGCGACCTAGTATCGCCCGTAGGAGCCGTTATCATCGGTCTTGTCTGTGGACTGGTACTCGTCTTTGCCATCGAGTTCATCGACCACGTGCTGCACATTGACGATCCTGTGGGTGCCAGCTCCGTACACGGTGTCTGCGGTATTCTCGGTACGCTGATGACTGGTCTGCTGTCAACCTCGAACGGTGCGTTCTACGGTCACGGTTGGGGATTCTTCGGTGCTGAGTGCTTCGGTATTCTGGTCATCGACCTCTGGGCTGCCGCCTGCGGTTTCGTCCTTTTCTACGGCATCAAGAAGCTGCACGGTCTGCGTGTTGACAAGCGAATAGAAGAGGAAGGCCTCGACATCTACGAACACGGTGAGGCTTGTTATAACTAAGTGAAAAGTGAATAATGAAAAGTGTATAATTTGCTACCGCATTAAAAGTATTAGAATTATGAAGAAGATTGTTTTATTTGCATTGGGTTTGGTCATGAGCATGACCACCCATGCACAGGAGAAGATAGAGACGACGATAGCAGCCGACTTCGTAAGTAGTTATATCTGGCGTGGCCTGGACTGTGGTGATGTCTCACTGCAACCTACGCTGGGCATTGGATATAAGAGCCTTTCGCTGACGGCCTGGGGCAACGTGGGACTGTCCAACTCTTCCGACACGAAGGAGTTCGACCTGACACTCGCCTATACCATCAAAGGCTTCAACATCGGCATCACCGACTATTGGTTCAATGCCGGTCTTGACCCGGAGAACCGCTACTTCAAGTACGATGCCCACGGCACAAACCACGTGTTTGAAGCTAACATCGGTTACGATTTCGGTTTTGCTTCCCTGCAGTGGTACACCAATTTTGCAGGTAACGACGGGGTAAACAAGGACGGCAAGCGAGCCTACAGCAGTTATTTCGAGGTCAACGTCCCATTCAAGCTTGTAACAGTCGACTGGACTGCCGCGGCCGGTGCCGTCCCCTATGCCACAGATTTCTACGGTACGACAGGATTCGCCGTCACTAACCTCTCGCTGAAGGCGACGAAGGAGATCAAGGTAACAGACTCGTTCTCCATCCCCATCTTCGGACAGGTAATCGGCAACCCCTGTTCACAGAAAGCCTACCTGGTTCTCGGGTTTACGCTGCAACCCTAATCTTATCCAGGCACGTGTCCCCTCTTTCTTATTGCAAGAAAGAGGGGAACTTTTTTTGTAGGCTTTGACGATTTGTAACGTAATGCTATGTTATATGTGTAAAATGTTATCATAATGAAATCAAAACTATGTCTAAACTTTACAAAATGATAGTTGGCCGGATTTTTAACAATCAAAAAGTAAGAGAGTTATCAAAATGTTATTAATATGCAATACCTTTGCAAAAAATATTGGTGAACGCAAAGCAAACAATACAAAATAATAGATATATTATGAAGGTAAAGAAACGTTGGATTATCCTGATGACGGCAATGACGTTGATAGCCGTGGCAGGATTGGCGGTAGGAGAACCGTCGTTTGATTGTGACTGGTCGGTGATCTCAGCGGCCGACGTGGCGTGGCTCATTACAGCCACGATTTTCGTTTTGATGATGACACCTGGTCTGTCGTTCTTCTATGGCGGCATGGTGGGAGCAAAGAATGTGATCTCGACAATGTTGCAGTCGTTTATCGCCATGGGACTGATATCGGTGCTGTGGGTGGTCATCGGCTTCTCGCTGTGCTTTGGCGATGATATTGGCGGCGTGATAGGCAACCCGTTGACATTCCTGATGTTCCAAAACGTGGGTGCGGAGGTTTATACTACGCCGGCAGGAAATATATTAGGCGGTGCAACCATTCCGCTGGCACTGTTCGCGCTGTTCCAGATGAAGTTCGCCATCATCACTCCGTCGCTGATTACGGGTTCGTTTGCTGAGCGTGTCAGGTTCTCGGCCTACATGTTTTTCATGATGTTCTTTTTCTTCATCATCTACTGTCCGCTGGCCCACATGACGTGGCACCCTGAAGGATTGTTCATGAAGTGGGGTGTCATCGACTTCGCCGGTGGTATCGTGGTGCATGCATCATCGGGTGTGGCTGCATTGGCAGGTGCTATCTATCTAGGACGGCGTAAGGCCGAAACGCGTAAAAGCGAACCAGCTAATATCCCCTTTGTACTTCTGGGTGCCGCAATGCTGTGGCTAGGCTGGTTCGGTTTTAATGCGGGTTCTTCGCTGCATGCTGACGGACAGGCCATCAAGGCTTTCTTGAATACCAATACCGCCTCGGCTACTGCCATGATGACGTGGATATTCTTCGACTGTCTGCGTGGTCGTAAGCCGTCGGCCATGGGTGCTGCCGTAGGTTGTGTGGTAGGTCTCGTGGCTATCACGCCATCGGCAGGCTATGTCACCGTGGGTCAGAGCATTTTCATTGCTTTCATTATCACGCTGATTTGTAACGTCGCCGTCTATTGGCGCTCGCATACCAGCATCGACGATGCCCTCGATGTGTTCCCGACGCACGGCACGGGTGGTATCTTCGGTACAGTGCTGACAGGTATCTTCATTCGGGAGGGGCTCGTTGCTGGGACATGGGATGGTTTTGTGATTTTCCTCTATCATCTGCTGGCCATCGTCATCGTCTTCATCTATACTTTTGCCATGAGTTGGTTGGGATATAAGCTTATCGACAGCCTTATCCCCATGCGTGTTTCTGAGTATAGTGAAAAGGTGGGCCTCGACTTCTCGCAGCATGATGAGCATTACGGTCTGGCGCACATCGGTGAGCGTGAATTGGCAGAGTATGAGGAACATATCCGTGAGAAGAACAAATAAAAAGGTCATAGAGCAAACTTCAAGACAACCAAAAGATATTATATGAATACAAAGTACATCTTCGTGACAGGCGGTGTTGTTTCCTCGTTGGGGAAGGGCATCATTTCCGCTTCAATCGGCAAGTTGCTGCAGGCACGCGGCTACAAAGTGACCATCCAGAAGTTCGACCCGTATATCAACATTGATCCGGGTACTTTGAACCCCTACGAGCACGGTGAATGCTATGTGACCGTAGACGGGATGGAGACCGATCTCGACCTGGGTCACTACGAAAGGTTCACTGGGATTCATACTACTCGTGACAACTCGATTACGACGGGTCGCATCTATAAAACGGTGATAGACCGTGAGCGTCATGGCGACTATCTTGGGAAGACGATTCAGGTGGTGCCGCATATCACTGACGAGATCAAGCACCGTATGCTTCGAGAGGGTCTCGACGAGGGACTGGACTTCGTCATCACGGAGGTTGGCGGTACGATTGGTGACATTGAGAGCGCGCCGTTCATGGAGGCTATCCGACAGTTGCGGTGGCAACTCGGTCGCGATGCTGTGTGCGTCCATCTTACCTATGTGCCGTATTTGAAGGCCGCCGACGAGCTGAAGACGAAGCCTACTCAGCACTCGGTAAAGGAACTGCAAGGGATGGGTATCCAGCCCGACATTCTCGTTCTCAGAACCGAACGCCACCTCAGCGACTCTATACGTTTGAAGGTGGCGTCGTTCTGTAATGTCGATTTGGAATGCGTGGTGCAGAGCGAGGACATGCCGAGCATTTACGAGGTGCCAGTGAGTATGCAGCAGCAGGGACTTGACGCGGCGATCATGCGGAAGATCGGCATACCGGTTGGTGAGACTCCGGCGATGAAGTCGTGGCACGATTTCCTGGAAAAGCAGCGCCATGCGAAGCGTGAGGTGCACATCGGACTGGTGGGCAAGTATGACCTGCAAGACGCTTATAAGTCGATACGCGAGAGTCTGAATCTGGCAGGCATTTACAACGATGCGAAGGTGAAGATTCACTTTGTGAACAGTCAGGAACTGACGCATGAGAACGTTGCGGAACGGCTACAAGGCATGGCGGGCATCGTTATCTGTCCGGGCTTCGGTCAGCGAGGCATCGAGGGCAAGATTGTGGCGGCGGAGTATGGCAGGACTAAGGATATTCCGACGTTTGGAATCTGTCTGGGCATGCAGATGATGGTGATTGAATTCGCCCGCAACGTTTTGGGCTACAAGGATGCGAACAGCGCGGAAATGGATGCGCAGACGCCCCATAATGTGATAGACATGATGGAGGAGCAGAAGAACATCAAGGATATGGGTGGCACGATGCGACTGGGCGCCTATGAGTGCCAGCTCGTGGCGGGCAGCCGTACGGCGGAAGCCTATGGCGGCGTGATGACCATCAGCGAGCGTCACCGCCACCGTTACGAGTTCAACAATGCCTATAAAGACGAATATGAAGCGGCAGGGATGAAGTGTGTAGGTATGAATCCCACATCGGGACTTGTGGAGGTGGTTGAGCTGCCGGAGAAGCGGTGGTACATAGGGGCTCAGTTCCATCCGGAATATGCTTCCACGGTGCTGCATCCGCATCCTTTGTTCATGAATTTCATAAAGGAGTGTCTCAAACTTTGATATTATTCCTCCAGAAGAATGATATGATTCTTTATAATGGAAGGTTAATGAAGTATAACAAAAACAAGGAAGTTTTGTAATAAAAAAAGATAAATGGAGATACTGAAACATGAGTGCGGAGTGGCGATGATTCGCCTGTTGAAACCGCTGGACTACTACGAGCGGAAGTACGGCACGTGGGCCTACGGTTTCAACAAGCTTTACCTGATGATGGAGAAGCAGCACAACCGCGGACAAGAGGGTGCCGGAATAGCCTCTGTCAACCTGGAAGCGCCGGCAGGCGAGGAGTACATGTTCCGTGAAAAGGCGGAGGGAAAGGACGCCATCACCGAGATATTCTCCAGGGTAATCGAGCAGATGAAGGGGGAACTCTTGATGGGACACCTGCGCTATTCCACGACGGGCAAGAGCGGTCTGACGTTCGTACACCCCTTCCTGCGTCGCAACAACTGGCGGGCGAAGAACCTCTGTCTTTGCGGCAATTTCAACATGACAAACATAGAGGAAGTGTTCAGGTTTCTTACGGAACAAGGGCAAAGTCCACGTATCTATGGCGACTCATATATCACCCTTGAGCTGATGGGACATCGGCTCGACCGCGAGGTGGAACGACTATATTCCATCGCCCGGGAAAAGGGCCTTCAGGGTAAGGAAATCACCGATTTCATCGACAACAACGTCGAGGTTTCCAATGTGCTGAAGAAGACGATGAAGCACTACGACGGTGGGTACGTCATGTGCGGACTTACCGGCTCAGGCGAGATGTTCAGCATCCGCGACCCATGGGGCATCCGGCCGGCATTCTATTACCATGACGACGAGATCATCGCACTGGCCTCCGAGCGCCCGGTGCTGCAGACAACGTTCGACATCCAGGCAGAAAACATCCAGGAACTACAGCCCGGTCAGGCGCTCATCGTACACAGAAACGGCAGCATGAAACTGGAGCAGATCATGCCCGCCCAGCAACTCGCTGCATGCAGCTTCGAGCGCATCTACTTCAGCCGAGGTTCGGACAAAGACATCTACCAAGAACGCAAGAGACTGGGAGAACAGCTCACCCCCGCCATCCTGAAGGCTATAGACGGGGACGTGGCCAATACGGTTTTCTCTTACATACCAAACACCGCCGAGGTTGCCTACTACGGCATGACCGACGGATTCCGCAAACTACATGGCGAACTGCGTACCGAGAAAGTCGTATGGAAAGACATCAAGATGCGCACCTTCATAGCCGATAACAGTGAAAGAAACGACCTTGCCGCCCACGTCTATGACGTCAGTTACGGGTCGCTGAAGGCCTATCAGGATAACCTCGTTATCATCGACGACTCCATCGTCCGTGGTACCACATTAAGGGAGAGCATCTTCAAGATTCTCGACCGCCTGCACCCCAGGAAAATCGTCATGGTCAGCAGCTCTCCGCAGATACGCTATCCCGACTATTATGGCATCGACATGTCGCGACTCGAGGAACTCTGTGCCTTCCGCGCCGCCATTGCCTTGATAAGGGAAAGAGGCATGCAAAACCTGATTGCCGAAACCTATAAGGCCTGCAAGGAGGCACTCTATTCCAGCCCGGCACCGACCAGTTCAGATAACTATGTGCGCCGCATTTACGAGCCGTTTACCGTTGAGGAAATCAATCGGAAAATCGTCGAAATGCTCCGTCCGGAAGGTATGCAAGCACCCATCGAACTGGTGTTCCAAAACATAGAAGGACTGCACCATGCATGCCCCAATCATCCAGGCGACTGGTACTTCACCGGCCACTATCCCACCCCGGGAGGCGTGCGGCTCTGTAACAAGGCTTTCATCAATTATGTAGAACAAATATTAAAATTACAACTATAGCAATTATGTGTGGAATCGTAGCAATACTAAACGTCAAAGAGCAGACACAGGCTCTGCGTGACAAAGCACTGAAAATGAGTCAGAAAATACGGCATCGCGGACCGGACTGGAGCGGAATCTACTCAGGAGGAAGCGCCATACTGGCACACGAGCGACTGAGCATCGTCGACCCGGAATCCGGCGGACAACCGTTGTTCTCGCCCGATCGGAAGCAAGTATTAGCCGTCAATGGCGAGATATACAATCACCAGGAAATCCGGCGCCGTTTCGCCGGACAGTATGAGTTCCAGACAGGCTCGGACTGCGAGGTAATCCTAGCATTGTACCGCGAGAAAGGTATCAATTTCCTCGAAGACTTGAGCGGCATTTTCGCCTTCGTTCTCTACGACGAGGAGCGCAATGAATTCCTGATAGCACGCGACCCCATCGGCGTCATACCATTATATATCGGATACGACTCGGACGGCACAGTCTATGTAGCATCCGAACTGAAGGCACTCGAGGGACAGTGTGAGCGTTACGAGCCTTTCCTACCCGGACATTACTATTGGAGTCGCAAGCCCGGCATGAAACGCTATTATCAGCGTGACTGGTTCAAATATGAGGCGGTCAAAGGTAATTCCGCAAGCGTCGAGGCCATTCATGACGCACTCGAAGATGCCGTCAAGCGTCAGCTGATGTCCGACGTTCCTTATGGCGTCCTCCTAAGCGGAGGACTCGATTCTTCCGTCATTTCCGCTATCGCGGAGAAGTACAGTGAGATGCGTATCGAGGACGATTCCAAGACCAAGGCTTACTGGCCCCGCTTGCACTCTTTCGCCGTCGGGCTGAAGGGAGCTCCTGACCTGGCCAAGGCAAAACTCGTAGCCGATCATATCGGTACTGTTCACCACGAAATCAACTACACCATCCAGGAAGGACTGGACGCCATCCGCGACGTTATCTATTTCATCGAGACTTATGACGTCACCACCGTCCGGGCCTCTACTCCGATGTACCTGCTGGCTCGTGTCATTAAGTCGATGGGCATCAAGATGGTACTTTCCGGCGAGGGTGCCGACGAGATATTTGGCGGCTACCTCTACTTCCACAAGGCTCCTACAGCTAAGGACTTCCATGAAGAGACCGTGCGTAAGCTCTCGAAGCTATACATGTATGACTGTCTGCGTGCCAACAAGAGTCTCTCAGCTTGGGGCGTTGAAGGTCGTGTGCCGTTCCTCGACAAAGAGTTCCTCGATGTCGCCATGCGCACCAACCCAGAGGCCAAAATGTGTCCAGGCTCCACGATGGAAAAGAAGATTGTCCGCGAGGCCTTCGCCGATATGCTTCCTAAGGAAGTCGCCTGGAGACAGAAGGAGCAGTTCAGCGACGGCGTCGGCTATTCTTGGATCGACACCCTCAAACAAATCACCGCTGAAGCTGTTACTGACGAGCAGATGGCTCACGCCGCAGAGCGCTTCCCCATCAACCCACCAAAGAACAAGGAAGAATATTACTATCGTAGCATCTTCACCGAGCACTTCCCCAGCGACTCTGCCGCCAAGAGTGTACCCAGCGAGGCCAGCGTGGCTTGTTCTACCGCCATCGCCCTCGAATGGGATGCCGCCTTCCGTGGCATGAACGATCCCTCAGGCCGCGCCGTCAAGGGCGTCCATGAACAGGCGTATTAAACCGACTAAAACGCATCCTCGATATGCGTTATCTCCGGTTCTGCACCCACCGTTCCAACGACGGTAACAATATCAAAACGGATATTGCAATTGACTCCATGGGACTTCACATAATGATTCGCAGCCTGACGGAGGTTGCGAATCTTTTGATATCCCACGGCCTCCACGGGGTCGGCAAACAGATGGTTGCTGCGCGTCTTGACCTCGACAAACACCAACTTTTCCTGCTGCAGGGCTATAATATCAATATCGCGAGGACCGCTTTTCCAGTCGCGTTCGATGATGGTATAACCCTTGCGCTGCAGATAGTCTTCCGCCACCTGCTCGCCCCATTTCCCCAATTCATTATGCGCAGCCATGACTAAAACGTTTGATGAAGCACTTGTTCAACGACCTGCGGAAAATACTGCATCTCCAGCTGGTGTTCCTTAGCGGCAATGTCGTCGACGGTATCGTCGGGCGACAGCGCCACGGTATATTGCGCAATGATTTCGCCAGAGTCGCATACGGGAGTCACGTAATGGACGGTCATGCCGGTCTCTGTTTCGCCAGCGGCTTTCACAGCCTCATGCACATGACGACCCCACATACCCTTACCGCCATATTTCGGCAAAAGGGCCGGATGGATATTGATGATGCGGCGGGGATAGGCGCTGATGAGGAAATCGGGCACCAGCGGCAGGAAGCCCGCCAGGACAATGAATTGGATGTCGTACTTTCGGAGCAGGGGCATCATCACCTGCTCGTCGTTCAGTTCGGGTTTAGGGGCTACGGCCGTCGGAACGCCCAGGCACTCTGCCCGTGCCAAGGCGGGGGCTTCTGCCTTGTTGCTGACGACTAAGGCACAGCAATAGCGTTCAGAAGCATTAAAATACTTAATCAGGTTCTCGCAGTTCGTTCCGCTTCCTGACACGAAAATGGCTATGTTGATCATATCTACTATTTGACGATTTACTATTTTACAATTTATTGGGCATTTTCTCTAACAATTTCTCAATGAGACGGGGCACGGCGTAGCGGTCGATGTCCGCTTCCTTGATCCACAGATAATCGTCTGGCAGCGACGGGCGCTGTGCCGGTTCCCACATATAGAAGTCGGCATAGACGACACGGTGTGTCAAGACGTGTTTGACGTTAAGTTTTAGTGGTAAGAGGTAAATGGTGAAAGGCGAGAGCTCGTCTTCGCTGACGAGCCAGGGTTCATAGAGTCCCTGCCAGATATCACCTGCCGGACGACGATGGATGGCCGTCTCGCCATGATACCTTATATATATATAAATCAGACGACGCTCCTTGACTTTCAGGGTCTTTTGCTTGACAGGCAGTTCTGCGACTTTATCCTCGCGGAAGGCCACGCACGTTTCCTGTAATGGGCACGAAGGGCACGACGGGCTGTGGGGGGTGCACTGGATGGCTCCGAAGTCCATCATCGCCTGGTTATATTCAGAGGTGAGAGGTAAGAGGTGAGAGGTGAGTGGTGTGTCTTGGGGCAGGAGGGATTGGGCGAGGGCGGTGAAGGTTTTTTTACCCTCGGTAGTGTTGATGGGGGTGTCGATGCCGAAATGGCGGGCAAGAACACGGAAGACGTTGCCATCGACGACGGCAGCGGGGAGGCCGAAGGCGAAGCTCCCGATAGCGGCAGCAGTATAGTCGCCCACGCCTTTGAGTTTCCGGATTTCATCGAGGGTGTCAGGGAAATGGCCGAGGGCAACGATTTGCTTGGCTGCGCAGTGGAGGTTACGGGCACGACTGTAATAGCCCAGTCCCTGCCATTCACGCAGCACCTCATCCTCCGTGGCAGCGGCAAGCTCTTCTACCGTATGCCAACGCTGCATGAAACGCTCCCAGTAAGGAAGCCCCTGTTCGATACGCGTCTGTTGAAGGATAATCTCCGACAGCCATATCGCATAGGGGTCGTGCGTCTCCCTCCAGGGAAGCGCACGTCCGTTCTGGCGGAACCATTCTAAAAGCGTCCATGCGAAATTCATCTGACAACAGCCTCCTCCATAGCTTCACGAAGCCCCTTCATCATATACTCATTATAGATATTCAGGTCTTTCCGATTAATGATTGTCATGGAAGGCATTCCACGATAGTTCGTATCCCAGATGACCGGAACCAGTCCTTTCTGGATACACTTCTTCATGAAAGTCTTATAATGGTACTGAAGACTGCTGTCATGTTTTTCCTGACGCTCGTAGGCACCCGTTATCGTACGCCAGTTGGCACCGAACTCACCGATATATACGGGGATGCCTTTCTCAGCAAACTGAGTACGCATCTTCTCGAGCTGTTCCTCCATATAGTCCTCTTCGCCATGGGTTGCATTATGCTTGGAGCCACAGACATGGTTTTCCGTTCCCCAGTAGTAGAACATATTGCCCCACGACTCGTCCTTTTCCATTCCCCAGAAGTTCCAAGGGGCATAATAGTGTACCTCAACCATCAGTCGCCCTGCCGGGTCGGTCGGCATCTTTCCTGCCATGTACTGACAAGTCTTGTCGATGTTCGTGCTTGGTCCCTGCACAATGAGTACACGTTTGGCGTTATTCCCCCCGGAAGCTCTCACCACATCGATGAATTTCTGTTCATAGTCTATCAGGTTCTGTATCGTAGTGTCCTTGGGATTGTCTTCTGAGTTGGGTTCGTTAAGACCGGCGAAGAGCAGCCGTTCATCGTAATCCTTGAACGTCTCGGCAATCTGTTCCCAGCATCTCTGAAGAATCGCCATATTGTTTGTCCTGGCAGTACCCGTCTTGTCGATATTGTTTTCCAGCCATCCACCATCCCAGTGCTGGTTGATCACGACATAAAGTCCTGCTTTCAGGGAATAGTCTACAATCTCTTTCACGCGTGCCATCCACGCCGAATCTATCGTATTACTGACAGGATCGGAGATGTGTCCCATCACCCATGCACAAGGAATACGGATAGAACGGAAACCCTGTGAGCGAACGTAATTGATGATTTCCTGAGTGGTACGAGTATCCTGCCAGGCAGTCTCTGCATCCAATCCTCCTTTATTGGTAAAGTTATGAGTATTATCACCTGCCTCCAAGGTATTGCCAAGGTTCCATCCCGGTATCATCTTAGCGGCAACTTCGGCGGCTGTCAATTCCATGGCTGACTGTGCATGGGCATTCCATGCCAAGGCAGTCATCAAAAAAAGAAAAACTTTCTTCATAATGTTCTTTTCTATTATGCAAGTATCGTGATGCGTGAGTTATGTCTGTGCAAAGGTACTACTTTTTTCGCATATTTCGTCGAAAGACGGGGGTAATTTCGTCGAAAGCGACTTGGAGCATATCATTTTTCGACCTACCTTTGCGGCAGAAATAATAAACAAAAAGCAAAAAGAATATGAAAAAAGCAATCTTCGCCATCATGATGAGTTTCATCGCCACACTGGCAATGGCACAAAAGACAATCGTAACAGGTGTACTCGTTGACTCCACACTCCAAGAGGCTGAGCCCTATGCCACCGTCCGTATCATCAAGGCTGAAAAAAAAGAGAAGGCTGTCAGCATGGGTCTGACAGACATAGATGGACGTTTCCGTCAGGAAGTCAATGGTAGCGGAAAGTATATCGTTCAGATGAGCAGTGTCGGAAAACGGGATGCCATCCGCGAGATCACCTTGGGAAAAGAACAGACCATTGACCTAGGCACCATCCTGATTAGCGAGGATGCCCAGATGTTACAGGGCGTGGAGATCGTAGCCCAGAAGCCTCTGGTCAAGATGGAGGTAGACAAGATGAGCTACAATGTTGCTGAGGATGAGGACTCCAAGTCGAATACCGTACTCGACATGCTGCGCAAAGTGCCTATGGTAACCGTCGACGGACAAGATAACATCAGCGTCAACGGCTCTTCCTCGTTTAAGGTATATGTAGACGGTATGCCTAACGTGATGTTCTCGTCGAATCCCTCGATGGTATTCAAGAGCATGCCAGCCTCAGCGGTCAAGAGTATTGAGGTGATTACCAACCCCGGTGCCAAGTACGATGCAGAGGGAGCTGCCGGTGTTCTGAACATCGTCATGAATAAACAAAATCCACAGGCAGCCCAGAGTGTGAACGGCTACAACGGTACCGTGCGTGCATCTGCCGGTAATAAACAGTTAGGAGGGAGCGTGTTTCTGAATGGACAGCAAGGCAAACTATCATACAGCGTCAACGTGATGACCAGTTACAACAAGCCTGGCAACACAACGACAGAGATGGAACAGATTCAGGATAACGGTTCCTCCCAGATTCTGACTTCCGACAATAACCTGAAGACACCGTTCACCATGGGTAGTCTGAGCCTGGGCTATCAGCTCGACTCCATGAGCATACTGAATGCCAATATCTCCGTGAACACCATGAATATGAAGACCAACGGCTCGACATTCACGACAATAAACGGATTGTCCTATGGTGATAGTTTCAGTTATGGCAGCACCACCGACATGAAAAACAAACGCACGTCGTTCAGTGGCAGTCTTGACTATCAGCGTTTCTTCAACAATGAGCACACCCATTCATTGGGTTTCACCTATCAGTTGAACTACAGCCCTGCCACCACAGAGATGACCAATAACTTCGGTACCACCTCAACGTACATCGACCTGACAAACCGATATTCTGAAAACAAAGACAAGACGACCAACCATACCTTCCAACTTGACTATACCATGCCTCTTGGCACGGGACACACGTTGAGCCTTGGCAGCAAACTGCAGCTCCATGATGCCACTTCTGATGCCAAATACTATCTGAGTGATGTCTACGACCCCACTTCCAGCAGCGAGTATGAATACAAGAACTCCATTCTTGCTGGCTACGGTGAGTATGCCGGCAACTTCAAGAAGTTTGGTGTAAAGGCTGGTGTACGTTACGAATATACCTGGCAGGATGTGGAGTACCACTTAGGCAATGGAGAGGATTTCAAGACCAGCTACGGCAATCTGGTACCCACCGTCAACCTGCAGTACACCCTCTCACAGGGCAGCAACATCGGCCTGACCTACAATATGCGCATCTCGCGTCCCGGTATCTCCTACCTGAACCCGTATGTCGACAAGACCAACCCCATCGCCCTGACTTACGGTAATCCCGACCTTGACGTAGAGAAGGCTCACAACCTGTCACTAGTTTATAATCTGTTTACATCAAAACTGATGGTTAACCTCAACCTGCACCACAACTTCACTGACAACGGCATCTCACAGTATAGCTTCTACGACAGCAATAATCTCCTGAACACCACCTATGGCAATGTCGTCAAGAGCCATCAGACGGGACTGAACGCCTATGTGAACTATTTAATGACCAAGAACACTCGTCTATTCTTTAATGGTAGTCTGAATTATACCGATCTGCATAGCGATGCTCTTGAACAAAGCAACAGTGGATGGACAGCCAACATCATGGCCGGTTTACAGCAGACACTACCCTGGAATCTGAAACTCAGCACTTTTCTCATCACCTCCACCAAGAGTTATACCCTGCAAGGATGGAGCGGCGGGTTCAACTTGCTGACAGCCAGTCTGTCGAAATCACTGTTCAACGACAAGCTGAACTTGAGTATATCGGGTGTCATGGGACTAAACAAGGGCGGTTGTCTGAATATTGAGACTTCAAGTCGAGGCAACAACTTCACTAGCTACAACAAGATCAAAGTTCCCATCTACGGTATGACATTCACCGTCAGCTATACCTTCGGCAACTCCAAGATGCGTACCCAACAGCATGTAAGCCGTGTACAGAACGACTTCATCGAGCAGCAGTCGCAGGGAGAGACCATCAACAGTATGGGTTCCGGCAATACAGGTAGCAGTATTCCACAGTAAAATCCATCAGTCTCTCCTGTGTTGAGATAATGCAGGAGAGATTTGTTTTTCTCAAAAAGATTACTTAATTTTGCAGTCGTATGAAAGATTTTTTGAATGATCTTTATGAGGCAATGGGAGGAAGTCACCTAACGCTGTGGCTGGCGCAGGTTGCCGTGTGGGCCATCATCATGCTGGCACTCCCCGTGGCGACATGGCTCAGTACGCTGGACTTTGAGGCTGCCAAAACTTCCCTCAACGTTGTGTGGGGCATCTTCATGTCACCGTTCTGCATTTATTTCATCAACTTCTACGTGTTCGGCCCTCTGCTGTTTTACATCAACGAAAAGGAATCTCGTACTTTCCGCGTCTACAATAAACTGACCAATCGGACACGCTACTGGCTCTTCGCTCTGTGTAACCTGATAACGATCCCGTTGCTGAATATCAAGTTCTTCATGCTATGGTTCAATCGCGACAGTATCCCCAATATGCCAGAGATGTCGCCTAACATGTGGATCGGTTTCTTCTCGGGTGTGTTCATGTTCCTAATGCTCAACTGCATCGTGGCTGGCATTTCCATCGGTATCCGCCACTTTATCCGCACTCGTCAGATCAGGCAGCAACTGAAAGAAGAGAAGGCGAAGAATACGGAGGCAGAACTGGCATGGTTGAAGAACCAGATCAACCCCCACTTCCTCTTTAATACGTTGAACAACATTTCAAGCCTCACGCAGATAGCCCCTGATGCCGCCCAGGATGCCATCGCCCAACTCTCAGACCTGCTGCGCTATGCGATGTACGAGACCAATAAGAAGACGGTGCCCGTCAGTGGTGAAGTGGAGTTCATGCGCAACTATATCGCTCTGATGAAACTGCGCTGCAATGAGAAGACGGAGGTGAAGACCACGTTCGACGTCCAACAAGATGTGGAGATTGCGCCCCTGCTGTTTATCTCTCTCGTCGAGAACGCCTTCAAACATGGTGTGAGTAGCAGTCGTCATTCGATGATTGACATCCATCTGGAACAGAAAGACCATCAGATCGTTTTTTCCTGTGACAACACGAATTATCCCAAGGATGATGCAGACCGTAGTGGTTCTGGCATCGGTATAGAGAACACCAAGCGTCGTCTCAATCTCATCTACCACGACCGTTATACTTGGGAACAGTCTGTCAACGATAATATTTACCATGTAAAGATTACGATCCAACTATGAGTATTATCACCTGCATCATCGTCGATGACGAGCCTCTTGCCGTCAAGTTGTTGGAGTCGTTTGTCGCCAAGACACCCCAACTCCAACTGGAGCATTCCTTTACGGACTCTGTTGAGGCACTTGCATGGTTAAAGGAGCATCCTGTCAACCTTGCCTTCATGGATATTCAGATGCCCGACCTCAATGGGATGGAACTCTCACATATGCTGCCAGAAGGTACTAAGGTTATCTTCACCACCGCTTTCAAGGAATATGCCTTTGAAAGCTACGAGGTCAGTGCTATCGATTTCCTGTTGAAGCCCATCCGCTACAATAAGTTCATTGCTGCTGTGGAGAAGGCAGAACAGTGGTTTAAGCGAACCGAGGTGCAAGAAGAGAGGGTGGAGTCGAGAAATGAGAGAAGGGAGACAATGTTTATCCGAGTGGACGGGGAGTTGCGCCAGATTAGCTTCGACCGTATCATTTATGTGGAAGGGATGAAAGACTATGTGCGCTTTCACATAGAGGGTGAACGCCAGCCTTGGACCACCCACATGACGATGAAGGCCGTTGAGGACGCCCTGCCCCAAGATACCTTTATGCGCATCAACCGCTCCTATATTGTCCGCTTGGACAAGATAAGAACGGTTGACCGTAATATGTGCGTCTATATTGGTGATGAGATCATCCGTGTCACCGAAGCCTATCGTGAAGATTTTGAACGTTACTGCTCAGAACGATAAGTATTGTCTTAGGGAGCGCAGAGGGCATTACAGACACGGTCCTGGAAGTTGCGCCCTGGATCAGACTTCATAATGCCTTGGTTGATCATCGAGAAACAAAGTTGGTGTCCGTTGGCCGACGTGCAATAACCGGCTAGGGCAGAAATACCTGTCACGGTACCCGTCTTCGCTTTCACGTTCTCTTCTGCGAAAGTTCCCTTCATGCGTGTCTTCAGCGTACCGTCACGTCCTGCAATGGGGAGGGAGGGCAACAGATGCTGATAGATCGACGAGTTACGGTAGGCATAGCGTAGCAGACGCATCTCCAGTTCGGGTGTCACATAGTTATACAACGACAGTCCGCTGCCGTCTGCGATGCGATAGGGATTCTTGCCGTTGCCCACTTTCTGGATGAGTTGCTTGACCACACCGGCGGCATCCTTGGCCTTCGCAGGTCGACGGCCGGTGGCGGCACCAAGTTGGTAGAACATCGCCTCCGCATAGAAGTTGTCGCTGACCTTCATCATACGCTGCAATATTTGGTCCATCGTGTGAAAACGGCTACAGAGGATATACGCACCGTTGGGCAGGTTGCCTTCGGAGAGTCGGATATTGTCGAGTACGATTCCTGCTTCGGAGAGTTCTTTGGCGAAACGCTCCAGAAAAGCAATGTCACGACCATGGGATAGTGGCGACAGTTTCGGATTGTCGTCATCCCAGCACCATCCCTCGCCCAACAGGTCGGCATCCTTCATCGACCTGTCGGCGACAATCCGTCCACGGATGGTATCCACGCCCATACGCTGGATGCTCTCCACAAAGGCCTTCATGTCGTCACTGTTAAAAGCCGGGTCAAAGCCACCCACGCAATAAAGGTCGCCATAGAGGATACTGTCTCTCACCTCCCCCGTATAATAGAGTTGGGTACGGAACTGGTAGGAGCCGCCCAGCCGGTCGAGTGCCGTGATGGCGGTAACGAGCTTCATGGTGGATGCCGGGCGCATGGCCTGTCGTTCGTTCACTTTATACAAGACGGAGTCGGCTGTCAGGTCGTAGACGATCATACCCACTATCGAGGTTTCAAACATCTTGTCACTCACGAGGGAATCCAATCGGTATTGAATATTCTGTGGCCAGGGCAATGCCACTTCCACAGTATCTACGCTAAGGGTGTCGCGTTCCTCCGCCTGTGCCATCACACCGACGGAAGCCAATACCAATCCTAAGAATAAATACTTCAGTCTTTTCATAATTTACTGGCAAAGTTATAAAATAATTATGAATTAAGCATGATGTAATCGAATTTATTCGCTTTGCTTGCAAAGAATTATGAACTTTTTATTATCTTTGCATCATCAATTACTACTACTATGGTTTACAAATACGATTTCTTGGTTATTGGAGCAGGTGTGGCAGGTATGAGCTATGCCCTGAAGGTGGCTCGTGCCAACAAAGGCAAGGTGTGTATGATCTGCAAGACATCATTGGACGAGGCCAACACCTCGTTTGCCCAGGGCGGCGTTGCCAGTGTGACGAATATGAAGGCGGACACCTTCGACAAGCATATTGCCGACACCATCATCGCCGGCGACTATATCAACGACCGCAAGGCCGTGGAGCAGGTGGTACGCAACGCTCCTGAGCAGATACAGGAACTCGTGAACTGGGGTGTGAACTTCGACAGGAAAGAGGACGGACAGTTTGACCTGCACCGTGAGGGCGGTCATTCCGAGTTCCGTATCCTGCACCATGCCGACGATACCGGGGCAGAGATTCAGCGCGGACTCATGGAGGCCGTTCGCAACCACCCCGACATTGATGTCAAGGAAAACCACTTTGCCGTTGAGATCATCACGCAGCACCATCTGGGCGTCCGCGTGACCCGCCGTTCACCGCATATCCAGTGCTATGGTGCCTACGTGCTGAACCCCCAGACACAGAAAGTCGACACCTATCTTGCCAAGATCACGGTGATGTGTACCGGTGGCTGCGGTGCCGTCTATCTCACCACCTCGAATCCCGTCATTGCCACAGGCGACGGCATTGCCATGGTCTATCGTGCCAAAGGCACGGTGGCCGACATGGAGTTCGTGCAGTTCCACCCCACCGTACTGCATAACCCCAACGAGACGCACCCCGCCTACCTCATCACGGAGGCCATGCGCGGCTATGGCGGTATCCTGAAACTGCCCAACGGCGAGGAGTTCATGCAGAAATACGACGAGCGCCTCTCGCTCGCACCCCGTGACATCGTGGCCCGTGCCATCGACAAGGAGATGAAGATTCACGGTCTGGACCATGTCTGCCTCGACGTCACCCACAAACCCGCCGAGGAGACCCGCCATCACTTCCCCAACATCTACCAGAAATGCCTGTCGATGGGCATCGACATCACCCAGGACTACATCCCCGTCCGACCTGCCGCCCATTATATGTGCGGCGGCATCAAGGTCGACCTCAACGGCCAGTCGTCCATCGAACGCCTCTATGCCCTCGGCGAGTGCTCCTGCACCGGTCTGCATGGCGGCAACCGCCTGGCCTCCAACTCACTCATCGAGGCAGTGGTCTATGCCGACGCAGCCGCCAGACACTCGTTGCAGCACGTTGACGAATACGACTACAACCCGGAGGTTCCGAAATGGAACGACGAAGGCACCATGACCAACGAGGAGAAAGTGCTCATCACACAGTCCGTCAAGGAAGTGGCACTGATCATGTCAAACTACGTGGGCATTGTCCGCAGCGACCTCCGTCTGCACCGTGCCTGGGACCGCCTCGACATGCTCTATGAAGAGACCGAGCGCCTCTTCAAGCGCGTAAAGGCCAGTCGCGACATCTGCGAACTCCGTAACATGATCAACGTCGGTTACCTGATTACCCGCTGGGCACTGGAGCGCAAGGAGTGCCGCGGACTTCATTTCACCACCGACTACCCCCTGCATGCCTACGATAAAAAGTGAAAATCGATGCTGTATATTGCACTCCCCGATCATCAGGTAAGGCACCTGCCGTTCTATCTGGCCATGGAAGAATACGTGGCCCGTCACGTCGAGTCAAACGACTGTTTCTTCATGTGGCAGGTGGAGCCCACCGTCATCTTCGGGCGCAACCAGCTCATCGAGAACGAAGTCAACCTCCCCTTCTGTCGCCGTCACCATATCCAGACCTACCGCCGGAAGAGCGGCGGCGGCTGCGTCTATGCCGACATGAACAACATGATGTTCTCCTACATCACCGCCGACGAGCAGGTAGGCTTCACCTTCAACCGCTATATCAACATGATCGTGCTCATGCTGCAGCGACTGGGAGTCGACGCCTCCCCGTCCGGTCGTAACGACGTGATGATCGGCAACCGTAAGGTGTCGGGCAACGCCTTCTACAAGATTCCCGGACATAGCATCGTACACGGCACCATGCTCTACGACACCGATATGCTCAACATGGTAGGCTCCATCACCCCTCCAGGCGAGAAACTCATGTCAAAAGGCATCAAGAGCGTCCACCAGCGCGTCACCTTCCTGAAAGACTACCTGAACATCAGCCTGCCCGAGTTCAAGGACTTCGTACAGCGCCAACTCTGCAACGAAAGCCTCACACTCAGCGAAGCAGACGTCCGCCAGATAGAGCAGATGGAACAGGAATACCTCTCCGACGAGTTCATCTACGGCAAGAATCCCCGCTACACCCTCGTCAAGAAACGACGCATCGACAATGTAGGCCAACTGGAAGCCCGCATCGAGGTGAAGAACGGCATCATCAAAAGCGTCAATCTCATGGGCGACTTCTTCCTGATAGGCGATCTCGACAACGCACTCCTTCATAAGCTGAAAGACGTCCCCCTGGAGCCTGGAGCCATCAGCCGCATCCTGCCCGACCGCATCGACGACATCATCCTGAATCTGATGAAAACCGACTTCATAGAATTACTCACCGAATAAACAACTATATGGAAAACAAACGAACCTGTCTCTATGACAAACATGTCGCCTTAGGAGCCTTGATATCACCCTTTGGCGGTTACGACATGCCCATCCAATATACAAGCATCATCGACGAGCACCAAGCCGTGCGCCAGCATTGCGGCGTGTTCGACGTCAGTCACATGGGCGAAGTACTCATCTCCGGAAAAGAGGCAGAACGCTTTGTCAACCACATCTTCACCAATGACGTACGGGGCATCCCCAACGGGAAAATCCTCTATGGCATGATGTGCTATGAGCACGGCGGTGTAGTAGACGACCTGCTCGTCTATAAGATGGCAGCCAACCGCTTCTTCCTCGTCATCAACGCTTCCAATATCGATAAAGACTGGGGGTGGATACAACAGCAGGCCACAGGCTTCGACATCATCTTGGAACACCAGAGTGACCAATATGGAGAACTCGCCATACAAGGGCCTGAGGCAGAGCAAGTGATGGAAGAAGTGCTGGGCATCTCCTGCAAGGAACTGGCGTTCTATACCTTTAAGACCATCGACCACATTATTATATCAAGAACAGGCTATACAGGTGAGGATGGTTTTGAAATTTATGCCTCTGCAGCCTATATCAACGACTGCTGGGACAAGCTCATCGCTGCTGGTGTAAAACCTTGTGGACTCGGTTGTCGTGATACCCTGCGCTTTGAGGTAGGACTACCCCTTTATGGTGACGAACTGTCTGAGGACATTACGCCCATCATGGCCGGACTAGGTATCTTTGTCAAACTCGACAAAGAAGAGTTTATCGGCAAGGAGGCCCTTGCCAAGCAAAAGACCGAAGGACCTGCCAAGAAACTCATAGGTATCGAGCTCAACGACAAGGCGATACCCCGACATGGCTATCCCGTACTGAATTTGGATGGAGAACCCATCGGTGAAGTAACTACCGGCTATCACACCATATCCACTGACAAGAGCGTGTGCATGGCACTGGTAGATGTACAATACTCAAAACTGGATACCGATTTGCAGATACAGATTCGTAAGAAGGTATTCCCGGGCAAGGTGGTCAAAAAGCAATTCTATAACAAAAACTATAAAAAATAAATATTATGGCTAAAGTAATTGAAGGACTCTACTACTCAGAGTCACACGAATTTGTAAGAGTAGAAGGTGATTTTGGTTTTGTAGGTATCACAGACTACGCCCAGAATGCACTGGGTAATGTGGTCTATGTAGATATGCCAGAGGTTGACGACGAGGTTGAGGCTGGTGAGGAGTTTGGTGCTGTAGAGAGCGTAAAGGCTGCATCGGATCTTATTTCGCCAGTTAGCGGTACTGTAGTCGAGGTAAACGAGACCCTCGACGATCAGCCAGAACTCATCAACCAAGACGCCTATGAGAACTGGATTATCAAGCTACAGCTGAGTGATAAGGGCGATTTGGACAACCTGATGGATGCCAAGGCCTACGCTGCCTTTTGCGAGAAGTAAAGTTCAATGTTCAATGGATTATAAGTATTTTCCACATACTGAGTCGGACCTGAAGGCGATGATGGAGAAGGTGGGAGTGAAAGACTTGGATGGCCTTTACGCCCAGATTCCTGATGCCATCCGCTTCAAGAACGACTATCAGTTGCCATCGGAGATGAGCGAAATAGAGGTTCGTCAATTGTTTGACAAGCTCGGTTCGCAGAATCTGCAGATGACTTGCTTTGCTGGCTATGGTGTTTACGATCATTATACACCATCGGTAATACCAAGTCTGCTGCAGCGCTCAGAGTTCCTTACATCCTATACTCCGTATCAGGCAGAAATATCACAGGGCACACTGCACTATATCTTTGAGTATCAGAGCATGATGGCCGAACTGACAGGGATGGACATCAGCAACGCCTCGATGTATGACGGTACAACGGCTACTGCTGAGGCGATGATGATGGCTGTGGCTGCTGGTAAGAAACAGAACAAGGTGCTGGTGTCGGACACACTGAATCCAGATACTCGTAAAGTGCTCGATACCTATGCGCTGCATCAGGGTATTGAACTGGAAACGATAGCCGAGAAGGATGGCGTGACTGATATCGATGACTTGAAGTCGCTTCTTGCCCAGGGTGGTGTTGCTGGTGTTATTGTTCAGCAGCCAAACGCTTTTGGTATAGTTGAGGACTACACTGGTTTTGCTGAGGCTTGTCACGACAACAAGGCACTCTTTATCATGAACAGTGTGGCTGCTGACCTGGCTGTGCTGAAGACTCCAGGTGAATGGGGCGCTGATATCGCAGTTGGCGATGGTCAGTCGTTGGGTATCCCTATGCAGTTTGGTGGTCCGTACGTGGGCTACATGTGTTGCACAGAGAAACTGATTCGTAAGATGCCAGGTCGTATCGTAGGTATGACCAAGGACAATCGCGATCAGCGTGCCTTTGTGTTAACTCTTCAGGCACGCGAACAGCATATCCGCAGACAGAAAGCTACATCTAATATATGTAGTAACCAGAGCTTGATGGCACTCTTTGTTACCATCTATATGTCACTGATGGGTAAGCAGGGTCTGAAGGAAGCTGCCGAACTCTCTTATGCAGGTGCTCACTATCTCTGCGACAAACTCTTGGCTACAGGAAAATTCCATCTGGCCTACGACAAGCCGTTCTTCAACGAGTTCTTTGTGAAGTACGATGGAGACGTGGATGCTCTGTATCAGCGTTTCATCGATGCTGGCATTTTGGGTGGCGTTAAGATTGGTGATGGTATCCTGTTTGCCGTGACTGAGAAGCGTACCAAGGAAGAAATTGATAACCTCGTAAAAATTGCTGCCCTATGAACAATCGATTATATGGAAATCTGATCTTTGAACTCTCAAAGGAGGGCCGCAAGGGTTATAGTCTACCAAAGAATAACTATGGCAGTTACGAGATACCAGCTGCGATGAAGCGTGCAGAAGATACGCAGCTGCCTGAGTGTGATGAGCTGACAGTGGTACGTCATTATACGAATCTCTCGAATAACAACTTCGGCGTTGATACGGGCTTCTATCCTCTGGGATCGTGTACGATGAAGTACAACCCCAAGATCAATGAGGAGATGGCTGCTCTGCCACAGTTCCAGAACCTGCACCCATTACAGCCCGCTGCAACAATTAAGGGAGCTCAGGCATTGGTAATGCTGCTTGAGAAATCACTCTGCGAACTTACTGGTCTGGCTCACTTCACCTTTAAGCCCTACGCTGGTGCTCATGGTGAGTTGACAGGACTGATGACTATCGACAACTACCATCACAAACATGGTGACATGGCACGTAAGAAAGTGATTGTGCCTGATAGTGCTCATGGCACCAATCCTGCCTCGGCAGCAGTATGCGGATTGGAGATAGTTGAGGTGAAAAGTGACGCCAATGGTCTGGTTGATCTAGAAGATCTAGAACGACTAGTATCTTTAGAAGGCTCAAACATCGCTGCTATGATGATGACCAATCCAAATACCCTTGGTCTGTTCGAAACCCGTATCCCTGAGATTGCAAAACTCATCCATGACTGTGGTGGACTGATGTATTACGATGGTGCTAACCTGAATCCTATGCTTGGCGCTTGTCGTCCTGGCGATATGGGATTTGATGTGATGCATATCAATCTGCACAAGACTTTCTCAACGCCTCATGGCGGTGGTGGTCCTGGTTCTGGTCCCGTCGGTGTACGTGAAGGCTTACAGGATTGCTTCCCGTTTGTATCGCCCTATCAAGGCAACTATGCCGTGATGATGCGTGCCTATGCTTATATCCTGTCGTTAGGTCGTGAGCATATTAAGGAGGTTGGTCCGCTGGCTGTGCTCAACGCCAACTATATCAAGGAGAGCCTGAAGGATGTCTACGAACTGCCCATCGATGGCTTGTGCTGTCATGAGTTTGTGTTCGACGGATTGAAGGATAAGAGTACGGAGGTCACCACGATGGATGTGGCTAAGCGACTGCTCGACTACGGTTATCATGCGCCTACTATCTACTTCCCTCTACTGTTCCACGAGAGCTTGATGGTTGAGCCCACTGAGAACGAGTCGAAGGAGACACTCGATGGATTCATTGCCGTGATGCGAAAGATTGCTGAGGAGGCTAAGACCGATCCTGAGATGGTGAAGAATGCTCCACACACTACGCCAATCGGACGTGTCGACGATGTCCTTGCAGCCAAGCATCCTGTTGTGACTTATAAGCAGTTGAAGAATGAACAAAACTGATCTCATCATCATCGGTGCAGGACCTGGAGGCTACCGGGCCGCAGAATATGCCGCCAAACAGGGACTGAAGGTCACCATCTTCGAGGGTGCCGAAGTTGGCGGCACCTGCCTGAACGTTGGTTGCATACCTACCAAGACCTACGTACACTCCCAGACTTTTGAGGAAGCACGTGAACGTATGACAGCAGTCGTAGCCCAACTTCGTCAGGGCGTGGAGGGCATCCTCTCCCACCCTAACATCACATTAGTTCGTGAAAAGGCTGCTTTCGTTGATGCCCATACCGTCAACGATTACACCGCCGACCATATCATCATTGCCACTGGTTCCGAAACCAAATGGCTCCCCATTGAGGGGGCACGTACAGACCCAAGAGTTGTCGATTCCACGGGTCTCTTGAACCTCGAAACTCTCCCAAAGCGTCTGACCATCATTGGCGCAGGCGTTATCGGTATGGAGTTTGCCTCTGTATTCAACCGTTTTGGCTCTGAGGTGACAGTGATAGAATATCTCAAGGAGTGTCTGCCCGCCCTGGACAGCGATATCGCCAAGCGATTGCGCAAATTGCTGGAGAAGCGGGGCATCATCTTTAAGATGAAGACTGCCGTAGAGAATTTTTCTGATATCGATGCTGACTGTATTTTAATGGCTACTGGCCGCAAGCCTCGTGTGCAAACTGATTTTTCCAATGCTGGCATTGAATACGATGAGCGCAAAGGCGTGGCCGTAGATGAGAACTTCAAAACTACCGTGGATGGCGTCTACGCCATTGGTGATGTTAATGGTCGGCAGATGCTGGCCCATGCCGCTGAGATGCAGGCAGTCCGTGCCGTAAACCATATCCTTGGAAAGACCGACGGCATCCGCTTCGACATCATGCCAGCAGCCATCTTCACAGAACCTGAGGCTGCCTGCGTAGGTTCTACGGAAGACCAGTTGAAGGAACAGGGCATCGCCTACCAGTGCAGGAAATCCTTTTGGCGTGCCAACGGCAAGGCCTTGGCGATGAACGAGACGGAGGGTATGCTTAAGCTCTTCTCCAATCCCAATGGCCGTATTCTGGGCTGTCATGCCTTTGGTGCCCATGCTGCAGATATTATCCAGGAAGTGGCAGTACTCATGAACTGTAGCTCAACGATACAACAGTTACGCGACATGATACACATCCACCCCACCCTGGGTGAGATACTGCTGTCAGCGGCTGATTAGTTACTGGGCGGCTGACGGTATCATTTTCACATTCGTCAGTTGTAGTTTTGCGGTCTTGTCATCAATCTGCTGTGCGGTCTTGTCATAGACGATGGTAGTGTTGTTGATTTCGATATCGTGTACACAGTGAAGGCCGAGGATACCGCCAGCCTTGATGCCTGTCTTCGCGCCACGGCAGACGACATTCGAGATATGGATGTCCTGGAAGTCGGGAGCCAGTTTCTTCTGTTCCTCGGTGAAGGCGGGGACGGCATTGGGGTCTGAGCCTGCGGGGCGGTCGACATAGTCGCACTGGAAGACGATGGCCTCGTCTTTGATGTCCGTCATGACGATGTCGGAGATAAAGAGTTGCTCGGTCTTTCCGCCACGTCCCATACCGCTCTTGAAGCGCAGTCCTGTGTCTGTACCGCTGAAACGACAGTTACGCACTACCATGCGGCGCATGCCAGTCACCGTTTCACTGCCCAGCACGAAACCGCCATGGGCATGATAGACGGTATTGTCCTGAATGAGGATATCCTCGCATCCGTTGGCTGGTGCACCGTTGCGATAGCTGCCGCTCTTCATGCAGAGGCCGTCGTCACCGGCATCTACCGTAGCGTTGACAATGAGTCCGACGTTCACGTCACTGAAGTCGATGGCGTCACCGTTCTGGGCATTCCAGGGACAGCGTACGGTGATGCCGTCGATGATGACGTTCTTGCAATAGCAGGGGTGCACATGAAACTTGGGGGCGTTCTGGAAGGTCACTCCCTCGAAGAGCACGTTCTCACAATCGGTGAAGCGCACCAGGTCGTTACGCATCTTCTCCTGTTTCTCGGGGGAGTCCTTGATGTCGGGATAGCCGGACTTCAGTTGCCAGGGATACCATAGCGTGCCGTTCTGACGTTCCACGCCGCCCATCTGTTTGAAGACGCTCCACTCCGCATCACTCACCTTGTTGCGCTTCACGGGTCGCCACTGGGCTCCGTTACCGTCGATGATGCCCTCGCCTGTAATGGCGACGTTCTTACGTTTCGAGGCCTTGATGCAAGGTTCCACACGACTCGATTTACCGCCTTCCACCACATATAACCGCTTGTCGGGTGAGAAATAGATGATGGCGTTCTTGTCGAGATGCAGCTCTATGTTATCCTTCAGCGAGATGGGTCCTGTGAGCCATACGCCCTGAGGGACGACGAGACGGCCGCCCCCCATCTTATGGAGTTTCGAGATGGCCTTGCTGAAGGCCTCCGTATTCAGGGTGATACCATCGCCCACTCCACCGACCTCCTTGATGTTCACCTCGTTGGCAGGAATCTGCGGACGACTGACCTGCTTGACTTCGACGGGCAGGTTCTGATAATACTTCGCATAGTCTTGTGCCTCCATAGCGACAGGAAGCAACAGGCTTAAAGCCATTAAGTTTAGTAGTTTGCTCTTCATTTTGATTGTTTGATTATTTTCTGGCACAGGCGGGACAGATGCCCTTGACGATATATTCCGTTTCTTCCTGCACGAAACCCTCTGGCAAGGGCACGGAGGGGATGCGTACGTGGGTGAGGCAGAAGGTACGGTGACACTGGCGACAGGTGACGTGCACGTGTCCCTCGCAATGGCGGGTGTCGTCAAGATGGCAGACGCAGTATTTCTGCGAGCCTGACCCGTCGTCGATGTCGTGCAACAGATGGGCTTCCGTAAGCAGGGTAAGGGTACGGAAGAGTGTAGAGCGGTCGACGGTCGGCAGCCTGGCTTCCAGGTCGCCCAGACTGAAGGCGTCCTGGAAACCGTGCCGTATCTGTCGCCATATCAGCAGACGTACTGCCGTGACACGGATACCTGCATTGTTGAGCACCTGCTCGTCGGGGATATCCGGATGCATGATCAGACTAAGTGTTCTATCAGGTCGGCGCGCTCACCGGGCAGCATGTCGATGACGGGAATCTCGATCATCGTATAGCAGCCGGGCTGCTGGCGCAAGGAGGCGCGGGCCACGTTGACCAGTACCTGTGCGGTGAGGGCAGGATTGTTGATACTCATATTGAACTCCAGACGCTGGTTCTGCGTCTTGCCGCTGACACCCTTACGGACGAGGTTGACACCATGTCCCATGTCCTTGACGGCATCTACCGACTCGACGGCGAAGACGTGTGTCTCGTCATTGGCGAAATAGGGGTCGGCCTTGATGTCCTTGGTGACTTGCTCCAGCGTGTAGCCGTCTTCCAACTCGACATATACCATACGACGATGGATGCCCTCGCCAAGGGGAATGGTCATCGACAGGGCGTTCTTGACACCTGCCTTCGAGCGGACGCAGACGGAGTGGCCCATCGACATGCCGGGACCGAAATTGGTATAGGAGAGTCCCTTGGGGGCAAGGCTCTGCATCAGTGTGCGCACGATGGAGTCGGAACCCGGGTCCCAACCGGCAGCAATGACACTGACGGTATTGGTCTGCTTGTTGATTTCCATCAGTCGCTCGCGATAGCCACGGATATTGGTGTGGATATCGAACGAGTCGACGGTATTGATGCCCAACGGCAGGATTTGCTTGGCATATTCCTCACAGGAGCGGGTTGGTGTGGCAAGGATGGCCACATCGACATCGTGGAGTTCCCTGATATCCTTTACAACCTCATAAGGAGCCAGTTCGGCGGGCTTGTTTTCTGCACCGTTCCTACGTACTACTCCTGCAATCTCAAAATCGGCAGAGGCTTCCAGTGCCTCGATGGTAAATTTGCCGATATTGCCGTATCCAACGACGGCAGCGCGAATCTTTTTCATAACGTCTGTTATCTATTTTAGTTGGTTTTATATCCTTTTCGCTTGCAAAGGTACATTTTTTTGGTGAAAGATGTAACGAAAAGGAAGAAAATCTTCAAAAAAAGTGACTATCTGTAACTATTCGTATCTATTCTGCAGGTAAATACAATAAAATGTAAACGGTCTGCGTTTATAAGATTGTATTAATACAACATGCGTTATGATAGAATATGTAAAGGGTGAGTTGACGGAACTGACCCCTGCCCTGGCAACGATTGAAGCGGCAGGAGTGGGTTACGGTCTGAATATCTCACTGAATAGCTACAGTGCTATTCAGGGCAAGAAAGAGGCGAAGCTCTACGTCTATGAGTCGATTCGTGAGGACGCCCATGTATTGTATGGTTTTGTGAACAAGAAGGAACGTGAGATGTTTGAACTGCTGATCTCCGTCAGCGGCGTAGGTCCGAATACCGCCCGCATGATGCTCTCGTCGATGAGTGTGGCAGAGCTATGCAGTGCCATCTCGACAGGTAATGAACGGGTAGTGAAAGGCATCAAGGGCATCGGTAAGATGACGGCCCAGCGCATCATCGTCGATCTGCGCGACAAGATTGTTGCCTTGGGTATTGCCGACGAGATACCTGCTGGCGGAACCATTGCCGCCCCCGTCAACAATGCCGTGAGAGACGAGGCAGTGGCAGCCCTCACGATGCTGGGTTTCTCGCCAGCCCCCACCCAGAAGGTCGTCGTCGCCATTCTCCAGGAGCAGCCTGACGCTCCCGTCGAGCAGGTGGTGAAGCTTGCCTTGAAACAAATAAAGTGAAGCATATAGCGTGAAGAGAATCGGAGTATATATTATTTTTTTGCTCATCAGCATGGTTGCCCTGGCACACATGCTGCCTACGGTATTCCCCTTCCCTTCACGTCCTGACGAGAAAGATTCCATCAAGGCACAGCCGACGTTAGTGACCGAGGAAGAAGAAATTCCCGACTCCCTGCTCCATCCCCGCTGGAAAATCAAGAAGACCAGTCCTGTGGTCGTCAGCGACCTTGACTCGTCGGTTGTCGACCTCCGCATACCAGAGAACATCAAGCAACAGGCTGAGTATAACGACTCACTGGGTTACTACTTGATAGGCTCTAAGATAGGCAGCCTGTATCTGAACACCCCTATCCTGATGCTGCCGGAGGAATACCAGGAGTGGAGCCGTCAGCGTGAACTGCGCCAGTATTTCCGTCAGAAGAACGCTGCCAACTTTGCTGCCAAGGGCAAGGACAAGTTCGACTTTGCCGACATGCACTTCGACATAGGTCCAGCGGAGAAGATTTTCGGTCCCGGTGGCGTGCGCATCAAGACTCAGGGAACGGCAGAGTTGAAGCTGGGCGGCAATTTCAAGATCATCGACAATCCCTCATTGCCGGAACGTAACAGAAAGACCAAGGCCGTTGACTTCGATGAGAAAATCAACCTGAACGTGTCGGGTAAGGTAGGCGACAAGGTGAACATGAACCTGAACTACAATACCGATGCCACTTTCGACTTCGATACCAAGAACATCAAACTGCGCTACGAGGGTAAGGAAGATGAGATCATCAAACTCATCGAAGCTGGTAACGTCACCTTCCCCACCAACAACTCACTGGTGAAGGGAGCCTCCAGCCTCTTTGGTGTCCGCACGGACATGCAGTTTGGCAAACTGAAACTGCAGACCGTCTTCTCGCAGAAGAAATCCAAAACGTCCAGCGTGTCATCCAAGGGTGGTGTACAGTTGACGCCCTTTGAGTTGAACGTTGCCGACTATGAGGAGAACCGTCACTTCTTCCTGGCAAAGTATTTCAGGGAACACTATGATGATGCCATGCAGAAACTGCCTAACATCATGACCGGTATTCAGATTTCACGGGTTGAGATATGGGTCACCAACAAGACAGGAACGACTGCCAACACCCGTAATATCATCGCCCTGACCGACCTCGCCGAGAGTACTTCCACCCGTTGGGGTTCAGGAGGTACGGTGTCCACCATTCCCAGCAATGATGCCAACAGTGAGTACAGCAGTATGATAACCACCTATGCGGATGCCCGTAACATCGACCAGACATCGACGGTGCTCGACGGTATTATCGGCTTCACGGGAGGTATCGACTATGAGAAACTGGCTTCGGCACGCCTGCTGAACAGCTCTGAGTACAAAGTCAATACTGCACTGGGATATGTATCCCTCAAGGCTGGCATCCAAACGGACCAGGTGCTGGGCGTTGCCTTTGAGTTCACTTACGGAGGACGGGTCTATCAGGTGGGAGAGTTTGCCAGCGACCACACCGCTGCCGGGGAGGCGTTGTTTGTGAAATCGCTGAAGAATACCAGTAATAATCCGTCACAGAACAACTGGGAGTTGATGATGAAAAACGTCTACTACCTCGCTTCGAATGTAGAGAAGACCAGGTTCCGCCTCGACATCAAGTTCCAAAGCGATACGGCAGGCGTCTATCTGACCTACATTCCTGAGGTCAAGGACATTACCCTGCTTCGTGGACTGGGATGCGACCGCCTAGACAATAACAACAGGGCACATCCAAACGGATATTTCGACTTCGTAGAAGGCTATACCGTCAGCGAGGGTCGTGTGTTCTTCCCTTCTGTCGAACCGTTTGGCAAGACACTCCACCAGTTCCTGGAAAAGAACCATGTTTCTCCCGAGAAGATAGCCAAATACACATTCTATGAGCTCTACGACACCACCAGGACGGCCGCCCTGCAGATGACCGACAAAAACAAATACCTGTTGGTGGGTCAGTTCAAGGGAACATCCGCCAATGTCATTTCACTGGGTGCCTATAACGTACCACAGGGTTCGGTTGTCGTCACGGCAGGCGGTGTCATCCTCACAGAAGGCTCAGACTATAGCGTTGACTACTCGGCAGGTGAGGTGACCATCTTGAACCAGAGCATCATTGATGCCGGAACAAGCGTCAATGTATCACTGGAAAGCAATACGGACTACGGCATGCAACGAAAGACCATGCTGGGTCTGAACTGGGAGTACGACTTCTCGAAAGACCTGCAGATTGGCGGTACCATACAGCACCTGACGGAACAGACGCTGACCTCGAAGGTCACCATGGGTTCTGAGCCGTTAAAGAACACTCTCTGGGGCGTGAATATCAACTGGAAGCATGAAAGCCAGTGGCTCACCAAGATGTTGGACAAGTTGCCTTTCCTGCATTGTACGCAACCTTCGCAAATCACCTTCACGGGGGAGTTTGCCCAACTCATTGCAGGACAGGCGGGAGGTACACAGGATAATGCGTCGTACATCGACGATTTTGAGAATGCCAAGAACGGGATTGATGTCAGCGAGCCTAAGGCATGGGTATTGTCAAGTGTGCCCTCCATGTTCAAGGAACATAATGACAAGGACTCCGTGACCAGTGGTTTCAACCGTTCACTGCTGGCATGGTATAACATCGATCCGCTCTTCACCTACCGTTCATCATCCCTGACCCCCAGTCATATTAAGAGCGACCTTGAGCAGTTGTCGAACCACTATGTCCGTGCCGTCTATGTGAGTGAGCTTTATCCGAACAGGCAACAGAGTACCTATAGCGGTGCTACTGCAACACTTCCCATCCTCGACCTCGCCTACTACCCAGAGGAGCGTGGCGCCTATAATCTGACGACAGAGGTAACGATGGACGGAAAACTCACCAAACCGCAACAGCGATGGGGCGGTATGATGCGTAAGCTGGACACCAACGACTTTGAGACGGCGAATATAGAATATATCGAGTTCTGGATGCTGGATCCGTTTATCTATTCCTCACGAGAGGGTGATGCTTCGGAATATAGCGGCGACCTGTATATCAACCTGGGTGAGGTCAGTGAGGATATCCTCCGTGACGGTAAGAAGTTCTACGAAAGTGGCATGCCTGTCGACGGTACTGGTTCGTTCACCAACAGTGCATGGGGTAAGATTCCTGTCCAGGCCACACAGACCTATGCCTTCGCCACGTCATCTGGTGCACGAGCCAAACAGGATATCGGATTAGATGGTTTGAACGACGAGGAAGAGAGAGCAAAGCCTGCCTATGCCAATTTCCTCAGTAACGTCAGCGTGAACGACAGTGTACGTGCTGCATGGAATGCCGACCCGGCCAACGATAACTACCACTACTTCCGTGGCTCAGACCTGGATGCGCGACAAGCCTCCATCCTCGACCGTTACAAGCGTATCAACCTGCCACAGGGTAACTCGCCTGACAGTGAACAGCAGACGGAAGGCTTCGATACGAGCTATAAGACCTTCCCCGATGTAGAGGATATCAACCAGGACTACACCCTGAATGAATACGAGCGGTACTACCAGTATAGGGTCAGCATCCGACCAGAGGACATGCAGATGGGCAGAAACCACATTACGGATATACGTGAGGCAAGTGTTGCCCTCCGTAACGGTACTCGTGAGACGGTGAAATGGTATCAGTTCCGCATTCCCCTTGACCAGTATGACGAGCGTGTAGGTAGCATTGGCGACTTCACCAGTATCCGTTTCATGCGTATGTTCCTGACTCAGTTCAAGCGCCCGATTTTCCTGCGTTTCGGTTCTCTTGACCTGGTACGTGGAGAATGGCGTATCTACCACCAACCGCTGTCAACCGTAGCAGAAAGCGGATCGCTGGAGGTCAGCGCCGTCAATATCGAAGAGAACAACGACAAACGTCCCGTCAACTATGTGCTGCCTCCAGGTATCAGCAGGTCAACAGACCCCTCACAGCCTCAATTGGTGGAAGAGAACGAGCAGTCGATGAAGATGGATGTCCATCATCTGGCTCCTGGTGAGTCGAAAGCTGTCTATAAGAACACCATGCTCGACTTACGCCGATACAAGCACCTCCAGATGTTCAATCATGCCAACCACGAGATTGACGACACGAACCTGAAGGACGGTGAATTGGCTGTCTTCATCCGGTTGGGTAATGACTACAAGAACAACTACTACGAATACGTCATCCCACTCTCCCTGACCCCTGACCGTAACGACTACAACAAATACAACGTAGAGGACTGCCGGGCGGTATGGCCTCAGGACAATATGTTGGATATGGACCTCTCATTATTTACGAACTTGAAGAAAGAACGTAACAAGGCGAGGGCCACAGGCGGAGCTTCCTATAACCAACTGTACTCGCAGGCCGACCCTAACAACCCCAAGAATACCATCAGTATTATGGGTAATCCTACTTTGGGAGAAGTGAAGACGATGATGATTGGTGTCCGTAATATCTCTGACGAACCGAAATCGGGAGAGGTCTGGGTCAACGAGCTGCGCCTGATGGAAACGAACAGTAATGGCGGATGGGCTGCCAGCGGTGCCCTGAACCTCCAGTTGTCGGATGTCGGCACGCTCAATATGACAGGTAAGATCATGACTGCCGGGTTCGGTGGACTGGAAGAAGGCATCCTGCAACGTTCCATGGATGACTATAAGACCTACTCCATCACAGCGAATGTCGAACTGGGTAAGTTCTTCCCTGACAAGGCAAAGGTAAGCGCACCGCTCTACTACTCCGTCACCAAGGAGGAGAAACGTCCGAAATACAACCCGTTGGATACTGACTTGGAACTCAAGGATGCCTTGGATGCTACTATCAACCAACAGGAACGGGACTCTATCGAAAGCATTGCCGTTACGAAGACGACTACGACGAATTTCTCACTGTCCAACGTACGGGTGGGTATCAAGACCAAGCGGCATCCGATGCCTTATGACCCTGCCAACTTCTCGTTCTCATACAGCCATTCCCATCGTCATACCAGTGGTGAGACGACGGTCTACGAGAAAGAGGATAACTGGCGTGGCGCCCTGAGTTACAACTGGAGCCCCGTCTATAAGGCCTGGGAACCATTCAAGAACAATAAGAGCAAATCGAAATGGATGCAATATCCCAAACAGTTCGGACTGAACTGGTTGCCCCAAAGCGTCTCGTTTAATACGGAGATAACCCGTTCCTACTATGAGTTACAGGAACGCGACATGGAAGACCTGAACGGAGAGCGGCTCCCTGTCACGTTTAATTCTCAATTCCTGTGGAACCGTGAGTTCTCCATCCGATGGGACCTCACCAAGAACCTGCACATGAACTTCACGTCGGCAACCCACGCCGAGATTGAGGAGCCCTATGACGAGAGGCCCATCAATAAAGACCTCTATCCAGACCGCTATGAGGCATGGAAAGACTCCGTATGGCATAGCTTACGCCACTTCGGAACCCCCCTTGACTACCAACAGACATTTACCGCCTCCCTGCAGCTTCCTTTGAATAAGCTGCCCGTCTTCGACTGGATAACATCCGATGCCAGCTATAATGCGACCTACAGATGGATTCGCGGTACCGATCTGGAAGACGGCACCTCTTTGGGAAATACCATTGCCAATACCCGTCAGCTGAATGTCAACGGTAATTTCAACATGGAGACGCTCTACAACCACATTCCTTTCCTCAAGAAAGCCAACGAACGGTTTAAGAAGGCAGCTTCCTCCAATAATAACAGCAGGAAAAAGAATACGGCCAAGGACAAGAATGCCTCCAAGGACAAGAATGCCTCCAAGGACAAGAATGTCTCCAAGGACAAGAACGACAAACAAACCAAGAAAGAGGAGAAGATTCTGCCAAAGAACCAGAATGCGTGGCAGAAAGAGGTAACGCTGATGGCCGACTCCTCCATCATCGTCAACCACGGGAAGAAATCGAAGCGGTTGAATGTCACAGCACGTACGAAGGACGGAAAGAAATATTCCCTGAAATACAAGGTATTGGACGACAACCGTATCCGTATCAACAACAGGGACACCATCCAACTGATGTTGAGCATCGCCCCCAAGCCCCCCGTTGATAAGCAATGGTGGTACAATCCGGCACAATCAGCAGCCCGTGTACTGATGATGGTACGCACTATCGGCATATCCTACCGTCATCAATATGCCATGTCCGTCCCTGGATTCCTTCCCAATATCGGTGACTGCTTCGGACAGGGAAGGGCAGGCAGTGTGCTGACTCCTGGTCTGGCTTTTGCTTTCGGACTGACAGACGACAGTTACCTGCAGAAGGCTTACGACAACGGATGGTTGCTGTGTAACGATAGTGTAGCGACTCCCGCTACCACCAACCTGACGAACGACCTGCAGATAAAAGCGACACTGGAACCTGTTCGCGATTTGAAGATCGACCTGAATGCCAGTCGTACGGAAACAAAGGCAAAGTCTATTCAGTATATGTATGAGGGCATGCCGACCACCCAAAGCGGAACCTTTACGATGACAACCATCTCCCTGAAATCCACATTGGAAAGTCTCGGAGATGCCAATAACGGTTACCGTTCCGCTTCCTTCGACCGGTTCTGCGGACTACTGGAGTCCTACCAGCGACAGGCCGAGGCACAGTATGGGACGACAGTCGACCCTTATAGCGCCAGTGTGATGATTCCTGCCTTCCTCTCTGCCTATACCAGCAGCGGAGGCAGTCTGAGTTTCTTCCCTGCCCTCACCCGCCTATTGCCTAACTGGACCATCCGTTATACGGGACTGTCGAAATTGCCGTGGTTCCGTGATGTGTTCAAGAGCGTCACCATCAACCACGCCTATAAGAGCATCTATGCCGTAGGCAGCTATACCGCCAATGCTGGCGTCAATTCTTACTTAGGTTATAACGTGCCTACGGTCAGTCTCAACGAGTCATTCTCCCCGCTCATCGGTATTGACCTGACGTTCAACAACAACCTCACGGCAAAGGTGGAATACCGTACGACCCGTGTCCTCAACCTCTCGATGACCAGTATACAGATCAATGAGAGCCGTTCCAACGACTGGGTAGTGGGACTGGCTTATAAGATCAGCGACTTCAACATCTTCGGAAGCAAGGGCAACCGTAAGGTGAAAAAGGCACAGCGCGGCGGCAGAAAGAACGGCAATGCCAAAGAGCAGACAACGAGTACGGCACCTAAGACTGGCGTGAACCATGACCTCAATCTGCGACTGGATTTCTCGTTGCGTGACCAGGCTGCCATCACCCGTGACATTGCCTCCCGTACCAGCAATGCCAACAGTGGCAATACAGCACTGAAGATCTCCTTCATGGCTGATTACACCTTATCGCGTCTGCTGACACTAAGCGCCTATTACGACAGGCAGACAAACACCCCGTTACTGTCGGCAAACAGTTATCCTACCACCACACATGACTTCGGGTTGTCACTGAAATTCAGCCTGACCCGATAAAATAAATACGAATTTATTTTGCATTTTACTCAGTTTGCACTATCTTTGCACCATAATAATAGCTATTATTAAGGTGGAATTACTCAATCACATCAAATATCCCGACGATTTGCGCAAGCTGTCGGTCGACCAACTTCCTGAACTTTGCCAAGAACTTCGCGAGGACATCGTGAAGGAGTTGTCAGTGAATCCGGGACACCTCGCCTCCAGCTTGGGTGTCGTCGAACTGACCGTCGCCTTGCATTACGTCTACGATACGCCTGAAGACCGTATCGTATGGGACGTGGGACATCAGGCCTATGGACATAAGATACTGACAGGACGCCGTGAACAGTTCTGCACCAATCGTAAGTTGGGAGGCATCCGTCCTTTCCCCTCTCCTTATGAGAGTGAATACGACACCTTTGCCTGCGGACATGCCAGCAATTCGGTCTCTGCCGCCCTCGGCATGGCTGTGGCTGCCAGGAAGACAGGCAAGGAGAATCGTCATGTAGTGGCTGTCATCGGTGACGGTGCCTTGAGTGGTGGTCTGGCTTTTGAAGGACTGAACAACGTGTCCTCCTCGCCTAATGATATGCTCATCATATTGAACGACAATAACATGTCCATCGACCTTTCTGTCGGCGGCATGAAGCAATACCTGCTGAACTTGAGTACCAACGAGACCTATAATGCCATCAAGTTCAAGGCCAACAACTGGTTGCACAGAAAGGGACTGATGAGCGACGAACGCCAGAACGGGCTCCAGCGCCTGGCTAATGCCATCAAGAGCGCCATCTCCCATCAGCAGAACATCTTCGACGGTATGAACATCCGCTACTTCGGTCCTTTCAATGGTCATGATATCAAGGAACTGGTACGTATCCTCCGTCAGATAAAAGACATGAAAGGACCGAAGCTGCTTCATCTCCATACCCAGAAAGGACATGGCTATGCACCCGCTGAGAAGGATGTCACCACGTGGCATGCACCAGGAAAGTTTGACATGGAGACCGGTGAGCGACTGGTGGATAAAGATCCCAATAAGCCCCAGAAATATCAGGATGTCTTCGGGCATACCCTCCTGGAACTGGCTCAGCAGAATCCCAAGATAGTGGGTGTCACTCCTGCCATGCCGTCCGGCTGTTCGATGAATATCATGATGAAGGAGATGCCCGACAGGACCTTTGACGTAGGTATTGCTGAAGGCCATGCCGTCACTTTCTCTGGTGGTATGGCAAAAGACGGACTCATCCCCTTCTGTAATATCTACAGTGCCTTCTCACAGAGAGCCTTCGACAACATCATCCATGATGTCGCCCTGCTCAACCTGCACGTTGTCTTCTGTTTCGACCGTGCCGGCATCGTGGGAGAAGACGGGCCGACGCATCATGGTGCCTTCGACCTGGCTGCCCTTCGTCCGATTCCCCATCTCACGATAGCCTCTCCGATGGACGAGCATGAGCTCCGCCGGATGATGTACACGGCACAACTGCCTGACAAGGGACCTTTTGTTATCCGTTATCCAAGAGGCGGAGGTGTCTTGGTCAACTGGCGTTGTCCTTTCGAGGAGATTAAGGTGGGAACAGGTCGCAAGATGAAAGACGGAGAGGATGTAGCCGTACTCTCTATCGGACCGATAGGCAATAATGTCACACAAGCTGTTGAGGGTACGACCGCGGCACATTATGACATGCGTTTCCTGAAGCCGCTGGACGAAAATATCCTCGAAGAGGTAGGACGTCAATTCAAGCACGTCATCACCGTGGAGAACGGTGTCAAGAGCGGAGGACTCGGCTCGGCCGTCCTGGAATGGATGAACGACCACGGATACGCTCCCCGCATCACCCGACTGGGTATGCCCGACGACCAGTTTGTCGAGCACGGCACCGTGGATGAACTACAGCAGATTGTCGGAATAGACACAGCAAGTATCAGAAAAGCCATAGAGTCATGAAGATTGTGATTGCCGGTGCAGGTGCCGTAGGAACTCACCTGTCGAAACTTCTGTCACGCGATCATCAGGATTGCGTCCTGATTGATCCGGATGCCGCACGACTGGCCGGACTCGACAGCCGTTATGACATCATGACGATTCAAGGCTCTCCTACGAGCATCAAGATCTTGAAAGAAGCAGGCACAGAGTCTGCCGACCTCTTTGTGGGGGTAACTCCCGATGAGAGCAAGAACATGAACGCCTGCAGCATTGCCCATGCCTTAGGAGCCAAGAAGACGGTGGCACGCATTGACAATTACGAGTATCTGGCTCCGCATCTGAAGCCTTTCTTTGAGGAGATGGGCATCAACTCCCTCATCTATCCCGAGGTCCTTGCCGCCATCGACATCACCAATGGCCTGAGGATGTCGTGGGTCAGACAGCGTTGGGACGTTCACGACGGAGCCTTGGTCATGCTGGGCATCAAACTGCGTGAGACCTGTGAGATACTCGACCAGCCCCTCAAGACCCTCTGCGGTCCTGACGATCCCTACCATATTGTAGCCATCAAACGAGGTGGTGAGACCCTGATTCCCAGTGGTAATGACATGCTGTGTGTGAACGACCTCGCCTACTTCATGACGACGAGTGAGTACATTCCCTATATCCGTAAGATTTCCGGAAAGGAGCACTATGCGGATGTCAAGAACGTTATCGCCATGGGAGGAGGAAAGACGGCAGTACGCGTAGGACTGACGCTGCCCGACTACATGAACCTGAAGATTATCGAGAAGAGTGAGCGCCGCTGTGAACAGCTCAACGAACTGCTCAGCGATACCGACACCATGATTATCCATGGTGACGGCCGCGACCTCGGTCTGTTGCAAGAGGAAGGCATTGAGTCCACTCAGGCCTTTGTCGCCCTGACAGGCAATGCCGAGACCAACATCCTTGCCTGTCTGACAGCCAAGCGCCTGGGTGTCCGCAAGACGGTGGCAATGGTGGAGAACCTCGACTATGTGGATATGGCGGAGAGTCTGGACATCGGCACGATTATCAATAAGAAGACGGTGGCTGCCAGCCATATCTATCAGATGATGCTCGACGCGGATGTCACCAATGTACGCTCCCTGATGATGGTCGACTCCGACGTCGCCGAGTTCGTTGCCGCAGAAGGTTCCCGAGTCACCAAGAAACCTGTCAAGGACCTGGGACTGCCCTTTGGTGTCACCATCGGCGGACTGGTGCGTAACGAGGAAGGCATCCTCGTCAATGGTAACACCCAGATTATGGCAGGCGACTCCGTCATGGTCTTCTGTCACGAACACAACCTGAAGAAACTGGAGAAGTATTTCAAGGCTAACGCACTATGGTAAACTTCCCGCTGATATACAAGATTATCGGTTCGCTGCTCCTGCTACTAGGAGTCTTGCTGGCCTGTTGCTCAGGTATATCCTTGTATTATATGGAAGACGATATGATGGCCTTCCTGCTGTCAACGCTGTTTACCCTCAGCTGCGGCTTCATTCTGAAATTCCTGGGAAGGAACGCCAATAACAACCTCGGCCGGCGTGATGCCTATATGCTAGTCACACTGACATGGACCGTGTTCACTATTTTCGGCATGATACCCTTCCTCATTGGCGGTTATATCGACAATGTGACAGATGCCTTCTTTGAGACGATGTCCGGCTTTACCACCACAGGAGCCACGGTGATTGACGACGTGGAATGGATGCCCCATGCCATCCTTTTCTGGCGCACGCAGACGCAATGGATCGGTGCCTTGGGAATCGTGTTCTTCACGATAGCCATTTTGCCCTCAATGGTGGGTAGTGGCAGTGTGAAGGTCTTTGCCGCCGAGGCTACTGGCCCCATCCGTTCGAAGATGCACCCCCGCCTGTCGACGACGGCGAAATGGATCTGGTCTGTCTATTCGGGCTTGACCATTGCCTGCATCCTCTCATTCTATCTTGCCGGCATGGACGTGTTCGACAGTATCAACTACGCCATGACCACCACTGCGACAGGAGGATTCGCCCCGCATAACGACTCGGCAGCCTTCTTCCATTCCCCAACCATTGAATATCTGGCCATTCTCTTCCAGTTCCTTGCCGGAATCAACTTCACCATGCTCTATCTGGCAGTGTTCCGTCTTCGGTTTGCCAATCTGTTTAAGAGTTCGGAGTTCAAGCTGTATATCTTTGTCGTCGCCGCCTCCACAGCATGGATCATGTACCTGTTGATGTCGCATAATGGCTACGGACTGGAACGCGCGTTCCGCTCCTCATTGTTCCAGGTGGTATCGTTTATCACGACGACAGGCCTGTTCAACGACGATGCCGGCATGTGGCCCCACATCACGTGGGTCATCCTGGGCTGTCTGATGTTCCTGGGAGCCTGTTCTGGTTCCACCACAGGCGGTTTCAAGTGCATCCGCGGTGTGATGACCATCAAGGTGTTACGCAATGAGTTCCACAAGCTGCTGCACCCGAATGCTGTCCTCCCCGTGAAAATCGACGGCCAACCCGTTGCCCAGCAGAAACTCAACTCGCTGCTCGCCTTCTTTGCCATCTTCACCCTGATGGTCATCCTGTCGGCCACCATCATGATTGTTGCCGGCATCGACAACACCAATGCCATCACGATAGCCCTGAGCTGTATCAGCAATGTCGGTCCCTCGCTGGGAACCCAGATTGGTCCGGAGATGTCATGGAGCCAGCTACCCGACTTCATCAAGTGGACGTGTTCCTTCCTGATGCTGGTTGGTCGTCTGGAGATTATGAGCGTATTGGTCATCTTCACCCGGGGATTCTGGAAAGACAACTAAACATAACGACATGAAATATTTCAAATTCAAGCCCCTGTTAAAGACCTTGATATGGGGAACGGAGAGCTGGCAGATCAGCGGTGTGCCAGGCAACGAGACACTGTCGGAAGACGGCAGGAGCCTCAACGAGATAGTAAGGACGGAAAAAGCCGCATTGGTCGGCGAAGCCAACTACCAGCGTTTCGGCGATGAGTTCCCGCTGCTCATCAAGTTCATCAATGCCCGTCAGGACCTGAGCATCCAGGTACATCCCACCGATGAAATAGCGCACCGACAGGGTAAGCCTCGTGGCAAGACAGAGATGTGGTTCGTCATGGAGAGTGCTCCCGAGGCCATGCTGTACAACGGACTGAAGATGCAGATCACACCCGAACAGTATAAGCAGATGGTGGCCGACGATACCATCTGCGATGCCCTTGCCCGCTACAACGTCAAGGAAGGCGACTGTTTCTTCATCCCCGCCGGACGCATCCACGCCATCGGTGCCGGCTGCTACCTCGCGGAAATCCAGCAGACCTCCGACGTCACCTACCGCATCTACGACTACAAACGGAAAGACAAGGACGGCAACTACCGCCAGCTGCATACCCAGGAGGCAGCGGAAAGCATCGACTACACCGTGCTCGATGACTATCGTACCGCCTATACGCCTCAGAAGAACGAAGGTCAGTTATTGGTGGAATGCCCTTATTTCAACACCGCCGTCTACGACCTGACAGAGCCCATGACCATCGATTACAGCGAGCTCGACTCCTTTGTCATCCTGATAGGCCTGAAAGGCGAAGGCACCCTAACCGTTGATGGTGAACAGGTCGGTTTCCGTGCCGGCGAGACCATCCTCCTCCCTGCCACCGCAAAAGAGGTACACGCAGCCGGTACCGTCAAATTTCTCGAGACGTACGTATAGAAAATAAATCATGAAGAAATTACTACCCCTCTTAGTAGCCCTGATTATACTGGCAGGCTGCGGCGGCAAGGAAATCAAGGCTGCTCTCGACGCAGGCGAGAATCTCAAAGTCATCTCCATCGACTGATTTATCCATAAATAAACTAATAAGAAAATGAAAAGAATTGTAACTATCGTAGCGCTCACATGCGCCGTGGCATTTCAGGTGAATGCACAGAACACAGAAGAAGAAAACTTGAAGATGGCCGAGCAGACGGTGAAGCTGGCTGATGCGAATCCAACAGATGGCAAGAAGCAGTACGACGCAGCCACCGCACTGATTGGCATCGCCGTCAACACCGATGGCAAGTACGACCGTGCCATCAGTTACGCCCACAAGGCACTGGAGATTGCCAAGGCGCAAAAGGAGCAGAAGGACACACTCCTTGCCAACACGTATTCCCTGCTCAGTACCATCTACCTCATGCAGGGCAGCGTGGACAATGCCTGCGACTTTATGGAACTGTCGGTCGATGCCGCCGAAGATCAGTTGGGCCGCTACGACGCCGCAACCATCTACAACCGTCTGAAAACCGGTCTCACCCTCATCTCGATATACCCCGACACGCGACGCGGTTTCCTGCATGTCATGCAGGCGTTCTACGACAACGACAAGGCCCCTGCCAACAAGCGCATTAAGAACTTGGAGCAGTTTAACATCAGACTCAACTTGGCTATGGAGCAGATGCTGACGGCCCATACCAACGCAAATCGCTTTGCTATCCCCGTGGTGATGGTGGACGGTGAGAAATCCTTCATGGTGCAGACCCGTGACTGGCATATCGGACAGCCGCTGGTGAACTGGCTATCACCTAATATGCTGCGTAGCCAGGAAGAGAGGCAGGCACACAGTGGCGAGAACATCATCTTGATGAACGACAAGGGAGAGTTCCGCCGTCTCAGCAAGGAGGAGGGCCAGAAGGTCGTTTTAGATACCCCAAACTTCATGATTAATACCAGTTCCCGTGAGATAGAGGCAGAACGCAACGCTTCCTATCTTTGGTACCTACAGCCCCAAGTTTACAACGACACCGTCAAACGATTCGAAGAGTTCATCAACAAGAAATAACATGAACGCGAAATTCAAGATGCCCAAGTTCGGGCGCGACCTGACAATAAAGGGATGGCTTAAGGAAGTGCTGATGACGTTCCTCGGCACCACCATTTCCATTGTTCTGACCTTTGGTACAGCAACATGGCTCGAACAGCGGCATCAGATAAAGAATCGTCGGCAGACGTCGATGATGGTCATTGCAAACATCGAGGACTTCGCGCAAAACATGCGCAAAATTGACTCAATACTTGTGGAGTGGGACTCGACGCTGACACGCATAAGCACGCTGCCCCGTGACAGTGTGCTTCGACTGAACGATAACGAGGTCAATGCCTTCTTCTCAGCTATCGCCGGCGGAGTACTCCTACAGCGCGACAAGACGGCGGAGAACATTTTTACTAACGATATCAGTACGTGGCGCGACGTGGGCAATCTGCGATTTATCAGGAACGTGGGTGAATGCTATTCGTACATCAATGACATCGAGAAGAATTACAGAATTCAACTCGATCGCAAGAACGAACTCCGTCAGCGGTTCACAGAGGATTACTACCATGATGAGATGACGGGGGGCGAGTGCGTGGCTGCCATACTCGATATGAAGGGAACCAAATACTTCATTGCTGACTTCACCGAGAGTTTCGTGCACTATTTCGAGAACTGCATTGACAACCTGCACAAGTATAACCGCAAGAATATGCAACTAATCGGCGTGACGCACGAGGAGGTGATGGACTTCATCAAAGCCGGGGAACAATTCTGATGACGTTCCTCGGCACTTCAATACGATGCCTTTCCCTCTTCGTCCCGTTCAGCGCACTTTAGTGCGATGCTTGCCCCCTCTTCGTCCCGTTCGTCGCACTTCAGTGCAAAGCCTTCCCCTCTTCGTCCCGTTCAGCGCACTTTAGATATTAGCCTTTCTTCGTCCTGTTCGTCGCACTTTAGTGCAATGCTTGCCAAGTCCGCCGCAAGCTATTAATATCGGCATCATCATGCTCCAAATCTTCAATTTCTTCATACTTTATAGTTTTAAAGATTGTATTATTCTGCCAAAGTCAATCTTTCAGGATGGTCATATACATAATTAACATCAAATACAAAGATATATTCATTTACTACATCTTTAATTTGAATTGGCAACATCAATCTTAGTTGACCTGGCTCCAGAGCCGGTTTTGATGGATACATAGATTCCGTCACCCACTCATTTAAGGCTTCACTATATCTAACATTGCAATTTGGAACTGCCAAATCTTCAATTTTTGCTCCCTTAATTATCGTTGTTGCAGGTTGATCCCCCTCTCTTTGGGAATACTTCGTGCCTGTATGCATTATTTTTGATGTGGTTCCATCATAATCTACAAAAACAGCTTCGTTCCAAATAACTTTTATAGAATTATTTGATACATTTCTGAGGATATAATTAAACTGTTTGCTTCCTCCAAAGATTAAAATATCAATCACATTGTCTATATAACTGTATTTAGATATGTTCTTGTCTTTATCTTCGATGGTTGTTGTCTTTCCATATCTTATAGCAGGATTGGAGGGTTTTTCAACCTTTGAAAGAACAGACACATAATGACCTTCTAAGTCGTCCTTAAACGCATCATATTCTGGATTATCTACCCGGCAGGCATGCTTTTTATTTGGCTCTTCAGGATTCTGTAAATTATATAATGCATACTTGGACATATACATTTCTTCCGTTGTCGGATAAGTGATACCTAACACCTTATATTGGCGTTTAACTTTGGGATGTGAAAGTATCTTTCCATAATACGAGCAGGCAATCTTTGCTTCTTCTTCAGTACATGAAATGATACTTCCATCAAAATCGCTCTTGATAACAATATGAGGTGTTGGTGGTATATCATAGTATCCAAGCATTTTTAAATCAATCACTTTTGCCACAGGTTGACCATCAGCATTATTGATAACTTTTCCGATGTAATTCTTTTTGTCTGCTTCAAATTTATCAACCAAGAAGAAACTTTCACAGGTTTCCATCCCTTTGTAATTGCGTTCGTGATTTAAATTCACCTTTACTTTTACTTTCTTCCCAGAATCACTAATTAGGTCTATAAATATAAATTTACCTACCTTGATTTTTTCAACGGTATAAATAACATCTGTTTTACCACCCATATCTTCAAACCTATATGGATCATAAGAATCATCTCTGCCATTGCCTGGTGAATACGAGAACATTTTTACATGCTGTCCTATGTATTTTTGTAATACATCTTCTGATGTGCTGTGTTGCATGGAATACTTTCCGTAATTAGCTCGTGCAATAGCCACGCTACTTACAAGTGCCAAAGACAAAAATAAGATTAATTTCTTCATAGTTTTATAGTTTTAGTTACTTTATTTCGTTTACTCATTAGGGATGCGGTGTTTATATCATTCATCTATCCCCGTGGCATTTAGCCACCCTAAGCAGTAGCATCTGCAAATATACGAAGAAAAACTGAGATGAAGAAAAATTTCCACACCGAAATTTGGAAGATCACGAAAAAGAGCAGCTCACAGAGGGACCCTCTGTGAGCTAATTTACCTCTTACCTCTCACCTCTTCAGAAGTTGCCATGCCTCTTCGATGGAGGGCAGGAGTTCCTCCTGACCTTCGGCATCAAGGCCGCACTCGACCGTCGCCATCGCAAGGACAATCTTCACCCATATCTCCCTGGTCTCCGCCTTCATCGGGGGCAGTGGTGTGGTGGCTCCGATACAGGTCATCCGGCTGACGTTGCGGATATATGCCTGTACGTTGTTCTCCGACTCCGGAGCCCAGCGTGAGATAATCCTGCGCAGCGTCGTGCAGCCGTATTTCGTGTAGTACGTCCGAAGGAGTTTCAGGGCTGCCCTGCAGCCATAGACCATCTCTGAGAACTGGCAGAAGGTCTGTTCTGCATCGGTATGGATTTGGCCTAACCATACGGTATTCTTTGTTTTTATAATGTTGAGGGGGTTGCAGTTTCGCAAACCCCGAGCTGTTTGCATCGTCATAAAAATATTTTTTAAGGTTCGCTCGGACCATCAAAGGTCCGGCGTGATTTTTAATATTATAATAATCACGGCGTCGTCCCGCCGTACCAAATGAAAGAAAGGAGGCAGAGGGGGACCCCCTCTGCCTCTAACGGCACGACTGTACGAACAGTGCCGAGCTAATCGCTGTCAGTATCGTGATCACGATCTGAACAATCTGTTTCAAAGTCTCTCGCTTCATACTTCACACATGTTACTTCTTACCTCTTACTTCTTACCTCTCACCTCTAACTTAGTTCGGATCAGAACCGCCTCCGGTATTACCGCCACCATTGTCGCCACCTCCGGTATTACCGCCTCCGGTATTTCCACCGCCGGTATTATCACCCGTGGATCCGTTATTGTCACCGGAACCCGTTGTTCCGCCGTTGTCTCCGGAACCACCAGAAGGAGTCGTCGTCGTAGTACCGGACACCAGCTTTCCGTGCGCCTCCTCGAAGGCGACGTCCTTCAGCAGCGCCTTGGCATTGACATACTTCTGTACAATCTTGCCCTCCTTCTCGACAGAACCCGTCACGATGCGCTGTATCTCAGGCTGGAACAGCACACGGCGGCGTGTGATGGTGTTGGCGGTACAGTCGTCCGCCTTCGCTACACCGATACTGGAGAAGCCGACCTTGAAGATGCCGATGCCTGCCAGGCGGATCTTCTGGCCCATCTCCAGGAAGTGCTTCATGGCGGCACCCAGCTCGTCGAGGGCGGCCTTGATGTCGCTGCGCTTCAGGGTGGCCTGCGTCTGGATGAAGTCCGCAATCTCGTCGGTCTCGATGAATTTCTCATCATACACGGGTTTGGCATAGTACTTGCCGTAAGTCTTCGCATTGTGCGAATTCTTGTTCTGTGATTTTACATACTTCTGACTCATGTTACAATAACCTTTAACCATTAACCAATAACCATTAACCATTTCTCTGTCGCAGCTTGTGAAAGGGATGTCACTTACGGGTCGCCCCTGACGTTCCTACCACCCGAGGGTGCGTCACCTTGCGGTCATAGATGCGTCACTTTACCCCCCTAAAGTATCATCGGAACGGACGGCAGATGACGTCGGAACGGATGGAAACAATCGTCGGAGCGGGTCGAAAGTATCAGTCCTTTGGTTCACTTACCTTGACACTTGCAAAGGTACTACATCCGGGAAGGGCATTTTCCGTTGTGTGTCGTAGCGGGTCTTCCATGGGCTTATATTGTACTATCATGTACCAAACCGTCCCTATAGGGTATCACTCATCGTCCACATCGATACAGAACTTATCGATGATCCAGCGTACGATGTTAGGTGGCAGCAATACCATCTTCCGCCGCATGCCCATGCGTTCCAGTTCCTTTGAATAGGGCTTGCACCAATTGCTGAGTGTTCTTACACTCACACCGGCCAGCTCGGCCAGTTCCTGTCTTGTCATTGCTTTCATAAGGCTTCTTCTATCTTCATTTATCTCCTTCTATCTCCTTAACCTTGGACACTAAGACAGTAGGACAGTAGAATTCTGAAAATATATCGCGTACGTGCGTGTACGTACCCGTGAGGAGTTTGTGAAATGTACTGTCCTACTGTCCACTGTCCACGTCACCCTCATCGGCCATCTGCCGCTGCAGGCGCTGTATCTCCTCACCCGTTCGCAGTTCTACGATATAGCCGCGCTGACCGTTTGACTTCACGCGCTGGAAGCCCTGCTCCACGAAGGCACGGCCCAGATACACCGCATTGAGTTTCTGGGAGATGTTCGCACTGATGATCTGCATGGCACGCGCCACGCTCATGAAGATGCCGCTTTCCACGCCCATCGGCTTGCGGAAGTACAGATGTACCAGTTCACTCTCCAGATGGGGGATCTCAAACGACCGGTTATGCGCCGTCAGCTGCTCGATCTCGCCCTGCGAGAACCAGTAGCGGAAGCCCTGCCGGTAGAGGGCATACGCCTGCGAGTAGATGCCCACATAGTCGAAGGGGTTGTCGCGCGGCGACATAATACTGTCGATCCGGAACGGCAGCCACCGCCGGTTGCCCGTCGGATCCGTGAGGAACTGCGGGTTGTTGCCCGTTCCGCAGAACGACGCGATATGCTGCCGGTGCTCATGGAAATGGGCATACGCCGCCCGCTCGTCGATGGCGGGCATCGTCACCGCCGCCTTCAGCTGGTTCAGCTCCGACGGTCGCATGGTGTCCAGCTCCTCACAGCACACCAGCCCATACTGCGCCAGTGTCAGCAGGTCGTCACGTCCCATGCGGTTGGCATTCGTCTTCGTATAGAAGTAGCCCGACAGCTCGGGCGGCAGCAGGTAGTTGAACCATGTCGTCTTGTACGAGCCCTGTTCACCTATCAGTACCAGGATGACGTTGTTGACCACCGTGTCGTCAATCCACCCCGCCACCATCGCCACCAGCCATTTCTTCAGGTACTCCGCGAAGCGCAGCTGTTCATCGACGCCCCCTTTCACCTGCACAGACATCGACATGGCGAGGATATGGTCCTCGCCGTTCCACGGCGGCAGGCGGTCCAGGTAGAACCGGAACGGGTGGTAGTCAGCCACGAAGTCCGATTCTATCACGCGATAGATGTCCTGCACGCGCACTGGTTTCTGCTTCGACATCTCCGCCCACAGCGAATTCACTAGGCGGTCGTTGACGGGCATGTATCCGTCCCCGAAGTGCGCTTGTTCAGGCCTCCCTTCTCCCCCTAAGTTAGGGGGATAGATGGAAGGCTCCCGATACTCTACCCTACCCGTGATGACGTTGTGCCGCAGGAACAGCCTGTCGCCGAGAAACGCCTTGATGTCGTCCACCGTCGCATACACCTCTTTCCAGTTCGCTTTACGCTCCTTCTTCGCTTTTGCTCTCTTCTCGCCCATAACTTAAATGTTTTGGGGGCGAAGATACAAAAAAGGAATGAATCGCACTAGTTACGCAGTAGTTACGGTGGTAGTTACGCAACTAGTCTAAAGTGCCTGAGAATAGTGCTTTCACTTCGTCTTGGAAGATGAGCGACTGGCGTTGTAGAAGTGCATTATTATAGTTACTTCGCATATTTTTGCGATTCCAGAACTGTTCGAAAACCTTCCATCTTTCCTGAATACCTAACCTGTTTGCCATTTCAAAGGCTAAGATGGCCGACTTGGTGAGGGATAGTTTCGGCTGGTATCGTTCGTCTATCCATCCTTTCGACATTGCTTTCTTCCAAAGCGCCATCGCCTCGGGAGTGCTGAGCTCACCAGGCAATTCCCCTGTGCCCTTCTCCTTCGCTGCACAGGATGGATTGGGGAGGGTCTTCCCATAGTTAAACTGTTTATCCACATACTGCGCGCCCGACGACACCACTACGATATGGATGTGGCTGCCATATCGGTCATAGCCTGCCTGATGCAGCTGCTCAAGCAGGCGGTTAATTACTTCGTTCTCTGACTCACTGTTGAAACCCGTAGTTTCTTTTTTTCTGTTTTCATTGTTTTTAGTTTTTTGATTTGAGAATTATTTTACTATAAAAACATCCGCAGGAGGTGAGTCCTGCGGATGACGTTATTCCACGATGTTGATGTGGCGGATTATCTCAAGATGTCACCGTCGCCCAGTCCGTCGGGGTCAAGGATGATGTCACTCACCTGTTCCCAGACATATCCGGGGTTCAGAAAGCGAGGGCTGAACGGACATAGTCTTCGTTGTATTTATTGTGACTATACCAATGGCCTTGACCGGCGCTAAAGTTGAAGAACCACGCACCTTTGTCACTGTACTCAGAAGACGACCAGTAGAGGCCCGACTGCAAATTCGATCCTCCGCGAGTACTGAAACCGTCGCGAAGATCCGTATAGTTGTTATTAGCGCCTAGCACATTTTTGCAAGCGTTGATCATCTGATTCCATTGGTAACCTGAGGGAAGGAACCAGGCGGAACAGCCAGTGGGCAATGCGGTGCTATTATTTGCTATCGCAGCCTTGAAAGCAGGATAGGTGTCGCTGTTGTGCGTTGCATCGTTGTACTGCAGACCGCTCTCGGTAGTAAAACTGCCGCTCTGCTTGGTATGGCCGGCATCAGTGTTCGATGTCTTCCATTGGCAAGTGTTTCCGCTATTGGCATCGCTCATGGCAAGGGCCAGTCCGTGATTGTAGGGTGCTGACTCACCGTTCTCGCTGCCCACATAGGTAATCATGGCCACGCCGGTGGTGCCTGCTGCTTTGGCAGCGGTGGCATTATCGTAGATATTTCCGTCGGCTCCAAACACTTTACCGACTTCAGCCTTCTTCAGCGCCAAGTCCTTGGAGGTGTACGTCTTGCCGCCAACTAGCGTAACACTCGCCGCCGACTTGCGATAGAAACCCGATGCGGTCTGGGCATAGATATTGACGGGCTCGGCACTGAAGCCGCCGAAGGGGGCGAAAATGGCCACGTAGATAGTGCTCTGCGACGAGGGGGTGACTTCGTACCTCATGTCGACCATCTTAGGGAAGTCGATGACGAGCTTGGTGATAGCGCTGGTGATGTTGTTCTCGCCGTCTTTGAACGAGAACTTCCAGATGCACATCAGAGGCTCCATTGTTATTCCGGTAGGCAGGGTGACGCCTGAGTCGGAGACGGTCATCTTGCCATAGCCAGTGATAGCAGCAAAGTTTTGGTTGATGTCGGCCAAAGTGCCCACCTGGTCGGTGTTTGCGTCCTTCGTCCACAACCAGTAACTGCGGGGGTAGTAGAATTGGATGTCGCCGGTGTTCTTCGGGTCGATCAGCGTAAGGGTGATGGTGGCGGCCTTCGTCGAGGGATCGACAGCGGTCACAGTTGCCGTAGCATCCACGAATTCATTGCTGGTGTTTTCGTAGCCCACCATTATCTGGTCGCCTACCTCCCATTCGGCTGTGATGCCTGTGGCTCCGCCTACGTCGGTCATTGTGCTACGCATTCCGCCGTTGCGCGGCGAGAGCGTCGTAGTAACGGTAAAGGTGCGGGGTTGTTCTGCTGGCTGTTCGATGGTTGTCAGCTCATCCTCACTGGAGCAGGCCGACCATGTGGCTGCCGTCAGTGCGAGGGCCGCCATCCAAATAATATGTTTCATTGTTTTCATCATCGTCTGCTATTCAAGGTTAAGTAATTCATTGATTTCTTCCTCCATCTCACGTGATCCGCCACCACCTAAGGGGTCACCGCCACCGGGATAGCCGGGCATGCCGGGCACGTCGCCACTCGTCGTCAGTAGCGCCGTCCGCTGCCGCAGTTCAATCGCCTGCAGTGCAGGACGCTCGTAAACTTTTCGTTTCTTCATTTCCACCTTCTTTTTTAACGGTTTTTGGTTTACAAGGTGCGAAGTTACAAAGAAAACGTTAATGAATGCCAGCCCCTCACCCTAAAAAGTGTTAAGGGGTAAAGATTTAACAGAAAGAGGACAAAGTTATGTCAGGTACCTTTATGTCAGGTACCTGGTACGTGACACATGGATTTACATAAAAGCGCCCCACTGTCGTGATTCGTAAAGGATGGTGGGGCGTTGGAGTTGCTGTACGTTGGTTGACAACGGAGATTACTCGTCGTCAAAGTCCCAGTCTATGTCTCTGTACATCGGGGCGAGCTGACCATTGCCGCCCAATTGTTCATGTGCATCGGGATTACTACCCGCCAACATCCGCATAGCCTGTATCTTCACTACCTGCATGGCAGGATGGATATATTGTTGCTTTTTGAGCGTTGCTCTAAAATGCTCACGCTCGGCATAGCTCAAGCAAGCTGGGCTCTGCTCTCTCTTAATCGCATTTTTCATCATTATTACATTTTTACATTACTTCAGTACGACCTTTTTACCTTTATAAATATAGATGCCCTTCTTTGTCGGCATGCCCTGCAGCTTGCGACCGTCAAGCATATACCAATCAGTGGCAAAATGGTCAATGGACAATGGTGAATGGTCAATGGTAATAATCCCAGTCGTTCCCTCGTCATCGGGCAGACCGAAGAACTCGCGCGCGCTGGTGCTCGGCAGCATCAGCCATGCCTTGTGGGCTGCGCTGGTGAACGGTGAGCCGCCGTCGGCGCCCCAGTACCAGCCGATATCCGTACCGCTCTGGTTGTACGACAGCTTGTAGTGCTTGCCGTCGCCGGTGGTCTCTGTGGCGGCGTCGCTGCCGTGCAGGTAGTTGGTGGCGGTGATGGCAGAGGCCTCAGGGTCGGCAATGCTCACGCCCAGCGTCTGACTAGCGTCGGTGGCAGCCACCTCCAGCATGACGGCGGTGGCTGCGGGTACTACATTATTGTTCGTGTCGTCGCCGTCGGCAATGGTCTGGTAAGTCAGCTTGTCGCCGTTGTTATCCGTTACTATCTTGGCCTTCATGCCGGCAGGCAGCACGAGGTCGTACTGGCCGTAGTAGGCAGTGCCATAGCCCTCCTTGGCAAAGGCGACGGGCACTGCTGGCTGTAGCGTCTGGCCGGCAATGGCGGAAATCTCGTCACTGTTCAGCGTGCCGCTATAGGCTGCACCACTGCCGTCGGTGAACGTCTGGCCATCCTTGATGCTGATGGTGTTGGCGTAGTATCTGCTGGCGGTGATGCGGTCGGTGGGGCGGGTCCAGCCGAGGGTGATGGAGCCGTTAGTGGCCTTGATGCCGCGGCTACGGTCGCCGCCAGTGGCGTTGACGGTGCCACCGTTGATGGTGACGTCGCCGTGGCCGGAAATGATGCCGTTACCATACTGGTTATCGCTGGTGGCACTGACGGTGCCGCCGTTGATGGTGACGGCGTTATAGGCGTCGATGCACGTGCTGCCCGTGGAGTGAGCGGTGATGCTGCCACCGTTGATGGTCAGCGTGCCGTCGTCGGCGAGTATACCAGATTTACTGACCTTGATGGCCGTGCCGCTGCCCTCGGCCGTGAGGTTGCCTGTTCCTTGGCTCTGCCCGTAGATGATGAGGTTGCCATTGACACTGAGGGTATTGCTTCCGCTGAGGGTGAGCGTGGCGCCATCGCAGAGAATAAGGCGGGCGGCACCGTAGAAAGAGAGGGACCAGTTGGCGGTGATGCTGACGTTGCCGCTGACAGCGAACCAGCGTTCCTCGCCGTCGGTGCCGAGGTAGACTTCTTCGTTGCTGCTCTGAAGGAAGGTGACGTCAGCATAGGGGTTGCTCTTCTCCGTGCCGTCGGCGTCGATGTAGTTGACGCAGAGGGAGGCATTAATGGTGAGATCCTCGGCGGGCATGGTGAGGGTATAGGGGTTGCTGGTGCCTGTAAGGGTGCCGGCGCTGGCGGCATAGCTAAGGGTAAGGCCTGCCGGTACGCTATAGCTCAGGGTGAGGCTGACGTCAGCGTCCTCGGGGGCGTAGAGCACGCCGCCGTAGTAGAGGGCGCTGCCGTAGCGCTTGATGCCGTTGTATTCGTAAGTCTTGTCAGCATCGCCGGCGGGAGCCAGGGTGACGTCGGTGCCGGCGCTCACGGTGTAGGCATTGCTCTGGTGGGCGTTGGCGCCCACGGTGCAGTCGCGGTAGTAGCAGTTGGTTTGACTGCTGCTGCCAACAGTTACTGCGATAGCATTGTAGGAATTGACAGCAGGCACGGTGGCGCCGATGGCCAGGCAGTCAGACATATTGCCGTCAAGCCTGCCCACGATACCACCGAATTCATAGATATTATTGAGACCGCTAGCCACGGTGAGGGTGGCGGCGCTGACACAGCCGCGGATGGTACCGTTTTCACATACGCCCACCACACCGCCGTGATGGCGAGCATCGTCAATTACGGCATGGATGGTAACATCGCTGCCTACACGACAGTTCTCCACGATGCCACCATTGACGCCGCTTTTTGTAATATATCCCGCGATGCCGCCAACTAATTGCTTACCGGTGATGCGGGCATCGGCCAGGATGACGTTCTTGATGGTAGCCCCCCAAGTACATCCAAAAAGGCCCTGTTCGCTGTTCGTTTCGGTGACACCGTCCTTGTAGATGCGGATGCCGCTGACGGTATGACCCTGGCCGTCGAAGGTGCCGCGGAAGAATTTATCGCTACCGTTATAATTGCCGCCGATGGCTGTGTAGTTGTTCTCTTCGCTGTTGGCATCGTTCCAGTCGGTGGTGTGGTCGTAGGTGATATTGTCGCCCAGACGGAAGAACTTGCCTTTGAAGTCGTTGCCGCTGTTCACCAGCGTGGCCAGCAGGTCGAGGCCTGCGGTGGTGGTGATGGTGTAGGCTTTTGCGGCAGTAGTGCCGTCGCAGCCAGACTCTACGCCCCAGAGGTCGGTAGTGTTGGCTGTAACGGTGACGGCCTCAGCGGGCATGGTGAGCGTGTTGCCATCGATGGTGCCGGCGGTGGCGGTGTAGGAATTCACCTGATAGCCTATGCCGCTGTAGCCGAGGGTGATTGTCGCCCCCTCGTAGCCGTAGGGCACGCCGCCGATGTCAGCACCGTTGTCGTAGACTTTGTTGGTCTTGTTGTTAGTGCTGGGCAGGTCCGTGCCGCTGCGCACCAGAGTGACGTCGGTGCCGAGGGTGATGATGTAGAGGGCGCGGGCGCCGGCCACGTCGCTGGTGGCGGTGCTGCCGTTGGTGCCGATGCCTACGCCGGAAGGGGTCACGCTGCTGCTGGCCACCTTGCAGTTGTAGTAGTAGTTATGAGTGAGGGTGCCTTTGTTGTTCCAGCCGACGATAGCACCGCGGTCGTTGACGTTGGGGATAGTGACGCCGAGGGCGATACAGTCGGAGATGGTGCCGCCGTTAACACCGTTGTTAAAGCCCACGATGCCGCCGAAGTATCTGCAGCCAGTCACGCCGCTCTTGATGGTAAGGGTAGCGCGGCTGATGCACCGATTCACGGTTGCCTCATTATTGCCTACAATGCCGCCGTGGTAGTAGGCGCCGTTCTTTACGGCGTGGATGCAGACGTTGGCACCTACGGTGCAGTCCTCGATGGTGGCCTTGAAGATATTACCCGCGATGCCGCCGGTGTTGTCGTAACCTGTGATGCGGGCGTCGGCAAGTGTGACGCGCTTGACGGTGCCGCCGCTGCCGATATAGCCGAAGAGGCCCTGATAGCTGTTATCATTATAGATGCGTATGCCGCTGATGGTGTAGCCACCGCCGTCGAAGGTGCCTTGGAACTTGTGGCTGTCGTCGCCAATGCTGGTGAAGTTGTTCTCGGTGCTGGAGCTGCTATTCCAGTTAGTAGTATGGGGGAAGGTGAGGTTGGTCACCTGCAGGAAGGTGAGGCCGCTGGCGTTGTTGCCGGCATTCACATATCCTGCCAGTCCGCGCAGGTCGTCGCGGCAGGTAATGAGGTAGTTGCCACCCTGCTGCTGGAAGTCGTCGATGGTGTAGACCAGGTCGCCGTCGAGGGTGCAGACATCATTGTGACTGATAGAAGAAGGAGCATTTCCTGCTAAGTCTGTAATGGTACCACTGAAGCCAGTGATGTTCAGACTGCCAGTAGCATCCTGCGGGATGGTGGTGCTGAAGGTGAGCACGTTGGTGCCGGAACCTTCCACATAGGTGAGTGAGCCCCAATTGTTGGCGGCAGTGGTGCTCAGCGTCGGTGTGCCCGTCACGGTCACAATCTCATTGAATACCACGCTGACATAGACGGTATTGCCCTTGGCGTGACGGCCCGGGTTGACGCTGACCTCACTCTTGGTGGGGGCAGAGGCATCGACAAGGGCCATACGGACAAAGAGGTCTTTGTAGCCCCAGGTATCGTCGTTGTCGCCACCGGCATCGAAGCGGGTGGTGATGTAGCTGGTGTTGGCATCGAAAATCAGGGAGCCGGAGTTGGTAGCCTGATAGCCCGACTTGAACTTCTGTTGCCAGAGCTTGCCGTTGGTCTGCGAGAACTCAGTGATGCCAATGCTTGCACTCGTTTCCGCCGACTTGTTGGCATAGTCGTAGCGGTGGGGGAAGTACTGCTTGCCCTCGGCGTTGCTACCGTCGGAAAGCTCGAAGCAAGTCTTATAAACAGAATTCACAGGATCATTGACGCTCTTGTTAGGGTCGTAGCCAGTGTCGTAGCTGGCGCTGCCGTCGCCTGCGATAATCTGAATATACTGATAGCCGTCGTCTTTTTCCTTCTCGGTAAAGCAGACGGTGGCGTATATCTTATAGCCGATGTCATTGAGGTAGGTAGCATTAGCGTTGGTACTATTAATGAGAGTGCTGGTGCTGACGGTGGCAGGCTTCTGCGCGTAGTCGTAGCTATCGTCGATGAGGACGTAGCCGTTGAGCGTGCCGCTGGTTTCCACCTGGCTGGTGGGCGGAGTGTAGCTGACGTCCACGTACTTGCTGCTATTGACGCCACTGGTGTAGTTGCCGCTACTGTTGAAATAGACCAGATTGGTGATGCTCTGGCTCACCTTGTCGGCGTTGAAGCAGGTGCCGGTGATCATGGTGCGGTCGGCACTGGCCAAAGTGAAGCCGCCGCGGTCGGTGACTTCGAAGCGGTACTTGCGGATGGTGTTGCCGTTCTGGTACTTGTAGGCATACGCGTCGGCAGCGGGCGTCTTCTCACTGACGGTGACGGTCTTCTCGTCCTCGTCGGCAGGGAAGGTGTAGTCCATGTCCACCGCCGTGAAGTGCTGCCCAGCATAGGCACTGAGGCTGACGGTGCGGAAGTGCACAGTCTGCGCATAGCCCTTCTCGCTACGCTTGATGGTAAACGTGTTGCTGGTGCCATTGTTGTTCTTGACTTCCCACGAACTCTCGGCCCACGCCTGTTGCCCCACGAGCAGTGCTACCGTCAGTAGCACGGCATTAAGGGAGTTGCGGCGGTAGTGCCAGAGGATATAGAGGATATAGGCAAGCGATGCCACATAGATAATGCCAAGTGGAATGATAAACCATAGGGGCATTGAAAGGAAGTCTTGGATGAAATCGGTCATATCGCTTTAGATTAATTTACGCTGGCGAAAATATGAAATAAAAACAGAACAAAGTGTGAAAAAAACACGCTTGGTGTGAAAAAACAGAGGTGTAGGTGTGAAAAAAGACGTGTTTTTTCACACTTTCTAAATGTCCAGATAGAGACTCCTATTACCGTCCTTTAACTTTTTTTACGGAGTCTGACGGGCTCTTTGAGCTTAATTTGTTTCTTTTTACGTACCATTTTTGTTTCCTTTTTTATCTCAATTAATATTTGGTTTCTTTTGTATTCCGTTGATTATCAGCGGTTTGCACCAAGGTGCAAAGGTAACACATTTCTGCGTTTCCGAGAAACAAAATAGGAACAAAAATCGGTAAATTATGGCCTTTTTAATGATATTTGGACACTATTTAGCGAAGAGAAAGCGGATTTATTTACTTTCTTGAGCCCTATTCTTTAGTTGGAAGATACTTCTTTCCTCCCTTGACATAGATGCCACGTCGGGATGGCTGACTGAGTTTGGTGCCAGAGAGAGAATAGGAAGAGGTGGTAGCATTCTGCTTCCTGACAGGAACGATGCCCGTTTCTATGTCTCCCAGACGTTCATATTCAGTAGCTGCCATGATGAAGCCTCCCAATACCTTGCCCTCGGTATAGAAGTTGCTGCCTGAAGTAGAGGTGGGTTCGGTATCTTTACCCATGAGATAATAGTTGGCAGAACCGTCACGGAATGCGAAGCCTGCAAGTCCTGCCGACTTACTGCATCTTACCAAGTGGACACCGCCCATGCCGTCAGCCACCATGAAATTCTCGACAAAGCCACGATAGGCTTTCTTGGCCAGGTCGGTATAGTCGGCATCAAAAAGCCCAAGGCGCATTCCCTTGAGGTAGGAAGCAATAAAAATCGCCGTACATGATGACTCCAGATAGTTGGCCACTGGCGACGAGGTGTAACAGAAGTCGCTGTTATAGTCTGTAGCGATGTAGGTGTCGTCATAATTCAGCAACTGATACCAGCAACCTGTCTTGACATCTTGTTTAGCGGCAATGCCTGCTGCCAGTTGTTGAAGATAGCCGTATAAAGTTTGGAAGTTCTCGGTTGCCGTCAGTCCTGCCTTCACCATCTGTTCCAGGACATCGACAAGTGCCAGGAAGTACCAGCCTGTGGCACGTCCCCAATATTCGGCAGAATGATAAACCTCAGCCCCCGGTTCGGCAGAGATGCCCACCCATATTTTCGCTGCCTCTCCTGCAGGATCGGCAGTGAAAGCATGGTAGAGAAGTTTCACCTCATCGTTCCATAGGTAATGCCATGAGATAGTGAACTGTTTGGTAATCAGATCCCAGTCGTTGTCACTGATGGCGGCATAGTCCGTGTATTCGTTTGCAATTTGTGCCAAGAGAGCCGGTCCCATATATTGCCCGTCACACCACATCTGGTCTGTGTAGAACGACTTGTGCCACCAGCCACCGGCTGCACCTGCCAGCGTACTTTCTTTAATGACATAGTCGGTATTGGCAATAGCGATGGAGGTGAGGGCATCGGCGAAACGTTTTTTTGCCGTAGAGACGGTTTCGTCGTTCGTGAAATAGGGACTTTCGGCAAAAGTCTTGTTTCCTGCCATTTCCTGTAACTTGAAGTAGAGTTTCACAGCGTTAATGTCGTCAAAGCACTTGCCTTCTTTTCCGTCTTGGGCGATATCGTATGTATTTGCATAATATTGAATGGCATAATACCACGGTCTTACGTCCACCATGCTATTGTCCTTATAATAATACACTGCCTCAATGATGGCTTTTGCTACCAGTCCTGGCACATAGTCAAGATTCTTCATGGAATAGTTGGGCTCAGCGATAAGATTGCCTTGACTGTCGAACACGCCGAAGCCTGCATCAGATTGATTGGCCTTAAAGTCGTTTATGCGTGAGTTGATAACCAGTTGAGAATATCTCACTCCCTCCGTAAACGTACATGGTTCGCCTGCAGTGGTCTGAGAGGTTACCGTGTTACTCCAGCCAAGTCCTGTTACTGCCAAAATAAGAAAAAATACTTTGTTTGTCATTTTTTCCCTTCTATTAATATGATTTTGCTGCAAAGATAAGCAAATTATTCGAGTATTCATATTTTTTATTTTATCACTTTTCTTTTTTCAATCAAATATTTTTTTTACTTTTGTCATTAATTACTAATTTAAATGTTATGCGTATGTTTATTAACCACAATCACTACAATCTATTGTTTGCAGGCATCCTGCTTGCTGTGTCTTTTTCACTCTCTTCTTGTTCGAATGACGATAATCCGACAGAGGATCCCGCCCTCCCATCGACCTACGACAGTCTCAAGCCAATAGGTTTCGGAGAAAACACAACTGGTGGCAACGGCCAGAACACCATCTTGGTAGCCACCGCCGATCAACTGGCGGCAGCAGTGAGCGGCACCGATCCCGCTACCGTGTATGTGGAGGGCAGCATCACGCTCGACAAGATGCTTTCCGTAGGTTCCAACAAGACGATTCTCGGTCTCTCAGGAGCCACCATCAGTAACCTCAACCGCAATGAAAATGCCGGTATCTTCCTGCTGAATGGCAGTAGGAATGTCATTATCCGCAACCTGACCCTGTGCGGCCCAGGAGCCTACGATATTGATGCCAACTACAGCGATAATATCAGCTTGGTTGGCGCAAAGAACGTGTGGGTGGACCACTGTGACATACAGGATGGCATCGACGGCAATTTCGACATCGTGGAAGGCTCTGACAGTATCTGCGTCAGTTGGACGCGATTCCATTACCTCATTGAACCATTGGAGGGAGGCAGTGGCGGAAGTAGTGACCACCGTAACTGCAACCTGATAGGCAACAGCAACAACACAGCCGACTTAGATGAAGGACACCTCAACTGTACGTTTATCTGCTGCTGGTGGGGAGAGGGATGTGTGGAGCGCTGTCCGCGTGTCCGCTTTGGAAAAGTACATGTGGTCAACTGCCTTTATGACGGTAATGACTATAATTATTGCATAGGTTATGGCGTCTATTCCAATATCTATGTGGAGAAATGTGCCTTCACGTCAGAAAAGGCAAAGGAGAACGCTTTGAAAGACTGGCGTGGCGATAAGGATTTCAACATTAAGGTTGTGGATTGTCTGGGAATAGACGACGTGGAGTTGTCACAGGGTGAATGGGGGCAGTTCGTGCCTTCTTATAACTACGATGCCTTCGATTCCAATCAGGTGGAAACTGTTCTGAAGGACCCACGCAACGGTGCCGGTGCCACTATGTAAAATCCTATATCACATTAAGAATAGAGCCGTCAAGTGTCTGCGACTTCCCTCGCACCACTTGGCGGTTCCATTTGTCAGCTCTTGGCGAGGCCAAGTGAGAGGATGCTGATACGGACACCACCAGCCTTACTGAGTTCTGGAGAACATGAAAGAGTTGCTGGCAACCCTGTCCTTTCCAACTCGCTTTTTCTGATTGGCAATGTCCTTGTCGAAAGCACTCAACAGCGTCTCGTATTCGCTGCCGAACCCCTGATAGGAGTTTCGCACCATCTCTGCCGTCACGAAAGCCTCCCTATCCGAAAGATGCTGATAATGCTTGATGATTTGAGCCTTGATGTTATCCAGTTCGCGGTTAATTTGCAATGCCTCCTTGCTACGACCCTTGGCACAATTGCCTTTCACATCCCACATGTCAAGCGGGATGGACTTCTTACAACTGAACTGGCTTTGGGTGCCGTTAATCGTCACACGGCCCATCACAGGCACCACACCGTTCTTCTCCTTACTCTTGTTCACGTAGAACAAAATGTTGAATGTACTTCTCATGTTTCTTACTCCTTTTTAATTATGGCTGCAAAACTACTATTTCTTTCGGCATCCATCGCTATGCAAAATGTAGCAGTTTGCGGAATAAGAACGGGTTACGATTTGGCAACCTAACTCCTTCACCAATCCTCCCTAATATGCTTTAAGCCCTAAATTGAACTTCCTCGTTCTTCCCCTCTTTGCCTTTATTTCAGGCCGAATTGCGTTAATCTTCCAAAATCGCTTCGCTTTTACAAGCTTTTTTCGTAACTTTGCACTCATGATTACACTTGGTGAGATGCAGATAAGCGGTATGCTGACCATGATGATGTTGTCGGTGATGCTGATGGCATGCGTACCCAACCGTTCCACCCGTCGCAGCAGTTTTGCCCGTGCACGATGGATGATGGCGGCAGGAACAGGACTCATCGCCCTGCAGTTTCTGTTGCAATACATCTTCGGATTCCGACAGATGGGTGTGACGCAGGCCGTATGCTGCAACCTGGTGTTCTTCACGCCAGCCTCGCTGCTCTGCGGCATGTCCATTCTCTACGTACAGCAACAAGGACGCGTCAACCAGAGGCAATGGCTGATGAGCAGTGGCTTCTGTGCACTGGCCATCATTCTATTAATCGGTGTGGCGCTGCTGGACGGCATACCTTTCCGTGAGGAATCGTCGCTGCTACGCATGTCGGAATATATGGCTTCGGTGCTCTACGTACTGATGCAGAGCTACATCTTCAAACAACAGTATATTACCTACAAGCAACTGGAACAGGCCGTCGACGAATACTTCGACCGAAGCCGCCGCGACCTGTTCGGATGGATGGGATGGAGCATGAGGACCATGGCGGTGCTGGCTTTCTTCGTACCGGTGGTCATCTTCATGCAGGGTGCCCCATTGGTAGGCTTCTCCATCGCCTACTTCTTCGCTATCGCCTACTCTACCATCAGCCTCTACAGCTACGGCATCAGCGAGGATATCACGAGGGTGGAAGAAGCGGAAGGAAGTGAAGAGTTAAGAGTGAAGAGATTCCCGCTGTCGCGCCTACCCGTAGCCTTTGAAGAACCGAGAGTTCACTCTTCCCTTGAAAAATGGATAGCCAGCGGCCACTACCGCGAGCACAACCTGACGCTGGGCATCGTGGCACAGCAGATGGGTGTGTCACAACGGCAGTTGCAGGAGTGGTTGCGACAGTCGGAATACGGAAAACTGGCAGGACTGGTGACGACGCTGCGCATAGAGGAAGCAAAAAGGGTGCTGAAAGAGCACCCCGACTGGTCGACGGAAAGCGTAGCCGACTACTGCGGATTCAGCAGTCGTGAGTATTTCCACCGCATGTTCCGCCAGATGACTGGCTCTACCCCCGCCCATTACCAATAACAGAATCACATATTGCTTGGGGGCAATGAGCCCGGATTACGACTTACCGAAGTCGTCAGATAGCGCTCGATATCAGCCTGCACCTGCCGGAATTGGGGCGAGAAGCTGTAGCCAATGTTTTTCTTGAGCATCTGACGGATGTCCTGCAGCGAGTGCTCGTAACACGACATCTCGTTCGTACGCTGCGTATGATGGCGGGCGGTACGGCTGATCTCCTCCTGACGCTCCAAACGAAGGCGGTTGCACACCTTAGTCAAGATAGGAACCACCACATTATCGAACAAGGAATGGCCCTGGATATAGAGATAGGTGGTCTGGGGCGTCACCCCCAACTCCCTGATGGAGGCCTTGACCTGAAGATACTGTTCCTTGTTGTCCGGATATTCCGCCTGTAACTGACGGACCTTACGGTTCACCTTCTGACGGAGATGGTCGAGCGACGGCTGAGGGGCGAATACGTTAAAGCCGCCCGGATCAATCACCCGCGCCAAGTCAGAGAGCGAGAACTTATTATGCTGCCCTGTACGATAGGCCCATACCGACCATACAAACAATGGGAATATTGCCTCGCTATACTGTCGCAAGTAGTCGTCGAAGTCGAAGATGCGATGGTCGTTCAGCGTCACCGCCACACAGACCTCATGCAGGGAGGGAGCGTAGCACTGCAGGTTCTCGATAGCATAGGCATAGGTATGGAACACATACGGGCTCTCCACCACCTTTTTGGACTGTGCGGTAACCCCTTGCAGCAGATAGTCGTAGTCGGCATCCACACAGGCTATCATATCCTCACCTACCCTGCCCTCAATAAAGTTCATCAGCACCGACTTCTTGCCGCGTTCCAGTTTCCGGTGGGAAGGCAGCATCACTTCGAAATAGCGCTTGTCGTTCTCGAAGCGGGTCAGGACCGTGCGCCAGAAAAAGATGTCGTCGTAGCTCTCCACATAAGCCACGATACGGCGCCTTGCCTTCTTCGAGGTCAACTGGTTGGCAGCCTCGAAATAGCGACTGTTGAGATTGTCTTTGAGCTTACTAGACATACTCGTTCTGCTAGTTTCACTAGAGCGTAATATCGCTTACTTCCGTCACTTTGTCCATCCATCCACTCATGATGACTGCCGGGGAGTGGGTGGTCAGGATAATCTGCACGTTAGGATTCAGTTCCAGAATCAGTTCGATAAGCCGTTTCTGCCATTCGATATGCAGGGATACCTCCGGCTCGTCCATGAAGAGCACATAGGGCTGCTGGTCTTCCACCAGTACCGTCAACAGGATGGCAAGCATCTGTTTCTCTCCGCTGGAGAGCTTATAGGGCAACAGCGTCTCGCCGATTTGCGAGAAGCGGATCTCGTTTTCCGTGCGCACGATTTTCTTACCGGTCTCCTCAAACAGGTCGTCGACGATGTCCTGGAAACGTTTCTTGGGTTCCGACAGGTGTTGGGCGGCATCCGTATTCCCCTGTTGCAGTTCCGCAATGATACGGTTGCCGATATTCACCTGATAGTCCAAGTACTTTCGTTGCAGGTTATAGAGCTGCAGGTCGAGCAGCGAGCCGCCTCCCATGCCAGCCAGGGCCGACAGGGTCTCCCGCATGACAGACTCGCCTTCCGACAAGGTCTGGGAGATATTACTGTCGAGGGAGCGGATGATGTCGAAGCGCACATGGGTAGCATCCTCCGGCTCTGTCACGATGCGGACTCCCTTGAGCATGTGGTTGACCACATCACCATTGGCATTGATACTCCTCACCACTTTGTTGAGAATGGTCGACTTACCCACACCATTGATGCCACTGAGCACATTCACTTTCGGGTCAAGGTCCCACACGATGTGCTTCCTTCCTCCCCATAGAGAATCGATCTCTATCTGCTTGATATAATCTGCGTACTTTTGCATATCAACAACTATTATACCGCAAAAATAATGATTATTCCGGAATTATGTGTACTTTTGCAGGCGAAAAATTATTAAAATGGAGAAAACAAGTAATAACAAGGCACTTTTGGCACACCTTTCCATGTTTGGAGCCTGTGCGGGATGGGGACTGATGGCCCCCGTCGGGAAAGATGCGATGACACACGGTATTGACGGTATCACGATGGTGACCTTCCGAGTGGCAGGTGCCTGTCTGTTGTTCTGGATAGCCTCAATCTTCGCCCCGAAAGAGCATGTGCCCCTGCGTGACAAGCTGATGTTCATCGGAGCAGGCGTCTTCGGATTGGTATGCAACCAGTGCTGCTATACCATCGGACTGAGCATCACATCACCGATCAATGCCTCTATCGTCACCACGTCGATGCCGATTTTCGCCATGCTACTGGCCGCATTGATCCTGAAAGAGCCTATCACGGGAAAGAAAGCGCTGGGGGTGCTTATGGGATGTTCCGGAGCCCTGATCCTGATACTGACCTCTGCGGCGGCAACCAGTGACAAGGTGGGCGACATCCGCGGTGACCTGCTCTGTCTCTTCGCCCAGTTCTCGTTTGCCCTCTACCTGTCGCTCTTCAACCCGCTAATCCGCCGCTATAACGTATTCACCATCAACAAATACATGTTCTCCTGGGCGGTCCTGATGCTGTTGCCCTTCACGTTCTCCCATGTCAGCGACGTGTTGAGTCATCCTATTCCCACCAAGACCTGGTTAGAAATAGGCTATGTGGTCGTCATCGGAACCTTCTTGGGTTATATCCTGACGATGATCGGACAGCGCACCTTACGCCCCACTGTCGTCTCGGTATATAACTACGTACAACCCATCGTCTCCGTCGGTGCATCGCTGCTGATGGGTATCGGTGTGCTGAAGCCTACCCACGCCCTTGCCGTCGTGCTCGTCTTCAGCGGTGTCTGGTTAGTCACCAAGTCGAAGTCCAGAAGAGACCTGGAGAAAGAAAGAGGTGACCGTTAATCGCGGTCACCTCTTTTCTTCGTCCAGAAATCTACAAGTCGTATCTCGAAGATCAGGGTACTGTAGCCTGGTATGACTTTATCGGAAGAGCCCGAGGAACCATATCCCATCTGGTAGGGAACGGTCACCCGCCAATAGTCTCCCCTGCGCATACTCTGCAAAGCCGTGCTGAAACCGGGCACCACTCCGTTGACGGCAAATTTTGACGGAACAGCTGTGTCCATGTCAAATGGATCCAGATAGCTCTTGTCAAACTCATAACCCTCCAGATAGGTCGTGGAAGGCAGCAGATAGCCCGCATAGTGAACCAATACGGTATCGTTCAGATAGGGACTCTCTATGCTGGGATCAAGGTCTGTTTCCAGTACATCCACCAGCACATAGTCTGTATGGGAAGTGGCAGCATCCGAGCTCAAGGAATATTTCTTGAGGGCGAAATTGTAGCTATGAGCCTGATAGGCTTCCTCGAAGAACTTCTCGTTCTTGTTCTTCCAGTCAGGATACTCCTCTGGGGTGTCGTCTCGCTCACTGCACGACGCAAAGGCGAGCAGTGAGAGACCCACGAATAGATAATGCTTGATGTTCATTATTGCAATTTCTTAAGCAGACTGGCAATACTTACCTTATCCTCGATAATAGCAGCGAGGTCGGAGATATTCACACGCTCCTGCTCCATGGTGTCGCGGAAACGGAGAGTCACCTTACCGTCGTTCAAAGAGTCGTGATCGACAGTCACGCAGTAAGGCGTACCGATGGCATCCTGACGGCGATAGCGCTTTCCGATAGAGTCTTTCTCATCGTACTGGCAGTTGAAGTGGAACTTCAGGTCGTTGATAATCTCACGAGCCTTCTCGGGCAGTCCGTCTTTCTTGACCAACGGCATGACAGCGAGTTTCACAGGTGCCAGAGCTGCAGGCAACTTCAGGACGACACGTGTCTCACCATTCTCCAACTGCTCCTCGCAGAACGAGTGACACATGATGGAGAGGAACATACGGTCGACACCGATAGAGGTCTCGATGACGAACGGCGTATAGCTCTCGTTGGTCTGAGGATCAAAGTACTTGATGCTCTTGCCGGAGTATTTCTCATGCTGCGAGAGGTCGAAGTTCGTACGGCTGTGGATACCCTCCACCTCCTTGAAGCCAAACGGCATCTTGAACTCGATATCGGTAGCGGCATTGGCGTAGTGAGCCAGCTTGTCGTGGTCGTGGAAACGGTAGTTCTCCGCACCGAAGCCCAGTGCCTGATGCCAAGCCATACGCGTCTGCTTCCACTTCGGGAACCACTCCAGCTCCGTGCCGGGAGCTACGAAGAACTGCATCTCCATCTGCTCGAACTCACGCATACGGAAGATGAACTGACGAGCCACAATCTCGTTACGGAAAGCCTTACCGATCTGGGCGATACCGAAAGGAATCTTCATACGACCGGTCTTCTGCACGTTCAGGTAGTTCACAAAGATACCCTGAGCGGTCTCAGGACGCAGGTACACCTTCATAGAACCGTCGGCAGAGGCTCCCATCTCGGTAGAGAACATCAGGTTGAACTGACGAACGTCCGTCCAGTTGCGGGTACCACTGATCGGGCAGACAATCTCCTCGTCGAGGATAATCTGCTTCAGCTCCTCCAAATCCGGCCCCTGCATGGCAGCGGCATAACGGGCATGGAGATTGTCGCGTTTCTCCTTGGTCTCCTTGACGCGCTCGCTGGTCTCCATGTACTTCGCCTCATCGAAACTGTCGCCGAAACGCTTACGGGCCTTCTCCACTTCCTTCTGGATCTTCTCGTCGTACTTGGCAATCTGATCCTCGATGAGCACGTCAGCACGATAGCGCTTCTTCGAGTCGCGGTTGTCAATCAGGGGATCGTTGAAAGCATCCACGTGTCCAGAAGCCTTCCATATCGTGGGGTGCATGAAGATGGCTGAGTCAATGCCCACGATATTCTCGTGCAGCAAGACCATCGACTTCCACCAATATTCCTTAATGTTATTCTTCAACTCGACACCGTTCTGACCATAGTCATACACAGCGCCTAATCCATCGTAGATGTCACTGCTGGGAAATACGAAACCATACTCCTTACAGTGGCTCACGATTTTCTTAAAAACATCTTCTTGTGCCATAAAACTTTTAATAATTTCGAAATTATGGGTGCAAAGGTACAATTAATTCGTGGAAAAATAGTATCTTTGCAACAATATTTAATATAATATACCTAATGGACGACGAAATCAAGGATATTCCAGAGGGCTCTGAAACCCCAGAGAACTTAGAGAACCCAGAGACCTCGGAGGCTCACTCCGACTATAAACCCGTCAACCGCTTCGATGCAGCAGCGGTACACCATCTTGCAGGCATGTACCAGAACTGGTTCCTAGACTATGCCAGCTATACGATCCTAGACCGTGCCGTACCCCATATTGAAGATGGTCTAAAACCCGTTCAGCGGCGTATCCTACACTCGATGAAACGTATGGACGACGGCCGTTTCAACAAGGTGGCGAACATCGTGGGACATACCATGCAGTTTCACCCCCACGGCGATGCGTCCATCGGCGACGCACTGGTACAACTGGGACAGAAGGACCTGTTGGTGGACACACAGGGTAACTGGGGTAATATCCTGACCGGCAATAAGGCGGCTGCTCCCCGATATATCGAGGCCCGCCTGTCGAAGTTCGCCCTTGAAACCGTATTCAATCCCAAGACCACCGACTGGAAGATGTCGTACGACGGTCGCAACAAGGAGCCTATCACCCTGCCGGCCAAGTTTCCGCTGTTACTGGCACAAGGCGCCGAAGGTATTGCCGTAGGACTCTCCACCAAGATACTCCCCCATAACTTCGTGGAGATCTGTGATGCTGCCGTATCCTATCTGCACGGAGAGGACTTTAAGCTCTATCCGGACTTCCCCACAGGTGGCAGTATCGATGTGTCGAAATACAATGACGGCCAACGCGGCGGCGTCTTGAAGGTCAGGGCCAAGATTGAGAAACTCGACCAGAAGACCCTCGTCATCCGTGAGATTCCATACTCCAAGACAACAGAGACGCTGATAGACACGATCCTGAAGGCTGTCGAGAAGGGGAAAATCAAGGCACGCCACGTGGAAGACCTGACAGCCGCAAAGGTGGAGATACAGGTACAACTGGCACCTGGTGTTTCTTCCGACAAGACGTTGGATGCCCTCTATGCTTTCTCAGACTGTGAGATCAATATCTCGCCCAACTGTTGCGTCATCGAAGATAACAAACCACAGTTCCTCACCATCTCTAACGTACTGCGCCATAGTGTGGAGCGCACCAAAGACCTGATTCGTCAGGAACTGGAAATCCGCAAGGGAGAGCTGTTGGAGCAACTGCATTTCTATTCACTGGAAAAAATCTTCATTGAAGAGCGGATCTATAAGGACAAGAAATTCGAGCAGGCACCAACCATTGATGCCGTCTGTGAACATATCGACGAACGACTGACGCCCTACTATCCTCAGATGATTCGCGAGGTGACCAAGGACGACATCCTCAAACTGCTGGAGATCAAGATGCAGCGCATCCTGAAATTCAACAAGGACAAGGCTGACGAACTGATGGCACGTATCAAGGCTGAGATTGACGAGATAGACCGTGACCTGGCCAACCTCGTGGAAGTCACCGCCAACTGGTTCCTGTATCTGAAAGACAAATACGGCAAAGACCATCCGCGCCTGACAGAAATCCGTAACTTCGACACCATCGAGGCAACGAAAGTGGTGGAGGCCAACCAGAAGCTCTATATCAACCGCACGGACGGTTTCATCGGGACGGGTCTGAAGAAAGACGAGTTCGTATGCAACTGCTCGGACATCGACGATATCATCATCTTCTATAAGGACGGAAAGTTCAAGGTGGTACGCGTGGCAGACAAACTATTCGTCGGCAAGAACATCCTTTGGCTAGGAGTCTTCAAGAAGAACGACCAGCGCACGATCTATAATGCCGTGTACCGTGATGGCAAGAAGGGTATCTACTATATCAAGCGATTCAACGTGCCTAACATCATCCGTGACCGCGAATATGACATCACGGTTGGTACACCGGGTTCAAAAGTCGTCTATTTCACAGCGAACCCCAACGGTGAGGCTGAGGTCATCAAGGTAACCCTCGACCCGGCACCAAAACTCAAGAAGATATTCTTCGACAAAGACTTCTCTGAAGTAGGTATCAAGGGACGTTCTGCCAAGGGAATTATCCTGACGAAGTACCAGATACACCGTATCGGACTGAAGTCTCATGGACACTCTACCTTAGGAGGACGAATGGTATGGTATGATCCTGACGTCAACCGCCTGAACTACGACGAACACGGACGTTTGCTGGGAGAGTTCAACGATGGCGACCAGATTCTCGTCATCCTGAAGAACGGTGACTATTACCTGACCAACTTCGATGTCAACAACCACTTTGAGGACAACATTGCCATCATCGAGAAATACGAGGCGGAAAAGGTTTGGAGCTGTGTGCTCTTCGATGCCGACAACCAAGGTTATCCGTATGTCAAGCGTTTCCTGATGGAAGCTTCCAAGAAGAAGCAGAACTACCTGGGAGAGAACATCAACTCCCAGCAAATCCTGCTGACTGACCAGGTATATCCCCGCATCCAAGTGACCTACGGTGGCGTCGATGACTTCCGTGGTACTGAGGAATTCGACGTGGAACAGTTTATTGCCGTCAAAGGCTATAAGGCCAAGGGTAAGCGACTGACAACCTACCAGACAGAAAGCATCGTCGAACTAGAGCCGACAAGATTCCCGGAACCGTCAGAGACTCCAGAGGATCCGGAATATCCTGAGGAAGAGGAAAACTTCGACCCAGATGCCGGCAAAAGCCAACAACAGGTAATGGATGAGTTGACTGGACAGCAAACACTTTTCTCGGATGAAGACTTCTAGGAATACACTGGTTTTACTCGCTTGCCTATTAAGCCTCTCGACCTTATGTGCTTATGCCCAAAGCGACTCGGCAAAAGTAATCACCAGCAGTCGCATGATTGGTATTGGGGGGACCAACGTATTGGACACCTATCTCTCTGCAGAGCACTTTAAAGGTATAGGGCTCAGTTTCCTTGCTACGGTAGAACGCAAGAGACCTCAACGCAGATGGAGCACGCTGATGGAGCATGAGGCAAACCTCTCGTTGGTGCATGACCGTGCCAACTCGAAGAAAGAACTGGAGGGCGCCTATAACTTCTATTGGGGAAAGCTCTATAACTGGCAACTCTTCGACAACCGCCTGACCTTACAGGCCGGAGGTGTCGTCAACGCCTCATTAGGGTTTATCTATAACACGTCGAACTCCAATAATCCGGCACAGGCCCGTGCGCATCTGAATATCATGCCGACAGGTGTGGCTGCCTATCGGTTTACCCTCTTCAACAAACCGATGCTGGTACGTTACGAGGTGAACCTCCCACTGGCAGGTATTATGTTCTCACCGAACTACGGACAGTCATACTACGAAATATTCAATCGTGGCAACTACGACCACAACGTGGTGCTGACCTCTTTCGCCAATGCTCCGGAATGGCGACAGATACTCACCATTGACGCCAACCTCACTGGAAAATGGACATTACGGATTGGTTATCTGGGTAACTATCAGCAATACAAAGTCAACCAACTCAAGCAGCATGTTTACACGCACCGTTTCCTGATTGGCTTCACCCGTCGTTTCTCTATCATCCCGCATGCCCTATGAAAAAATACCTGATTTCACTCGTCACACTAGTATCGCTATTCTCACTAGGTTCCTGTGTTGACACCGACGAGCAAACCGATACGCCATCTGGCAATTTCGAGGCTCTGTGGCAGATAATCGACGAACATTACTGTTTCTTTGACTATAAGCAACATGAGTACGGTCTCGACTGGCAGAAGGTATATAACAAATATAAGGTACGCGTGAACGAGAAGATGACAGAGACCCAACTCTTTGAGGTGCTCTGCGACATGCTTGCCGAACTGCGTGACGGACATGTGAACCTCTCCGCCAGCTATGATTACGGACGCTATTGGACGTGGCAGGAAGCATATCCCAAGAATTTCAACGACAGTCTGTCGCGTATCTACATGGGTACCGACTACAAGATTGCCAGCGGGCTGCGATACCGAGTGCTGGACGACAATATCGGCTATATCCTCTACGAGTCCTTCCAGAATCCTATTGGAGAAGGCAATTTGGACGATGTCCTATCCTACTTCGCCCTCTGTCAGGGTATCATTATCGACATCCGCAACAATGGTGGAGGCGACTTGACGAATGCAGAGAAGTTGGCTGCCCGTTTCGTCCATGAGAAAACCCTGGTGGGCTACATGCAGCATAAGACAGGGAAAGGGCATCATGACTTCAGTGACATGGAGCCTCAATACCTGGAGCCGTCGAGTAACCTCCGTTGGCATAAACCCGTGTGCGTCTTGACCAACCGTTCTGTATTCAGTGCTGCCAATGAGTTTACCTCCATGATGCATGCGCTGCCCCAAGTCAAGATTGTAGGTGACCACACAGGAGGCGGATCAGGAATGCCGATGAGCAGCAGTCTGCCTAACGGATGGAGTGTCCGTTTCTCTGCCTGTCCGATGTATGACAAAGACAAGCAACAGACGGAGTTTGGAATCGAGCCTGACTATAACGTGCAACTGACTGATGAAGATACTGCAAAGGGAATCGACACGATTATTGAGGCGGCTAGAAAACTTTTAAGGGAATAATTTTGTAGTTTGCACTTTTCTTTGTACCTTTGCATCCGCAAACGACAAAAGCGTCAAAATTAGGGATTAGCATCGACTAGGAATTGGCTTCGTCGATTAGCGCCTGTGGCGGAATTGGTAGACGCGCTAGACTTAGGATCTAGTGTTTCACGACGTGCAGGTTCGAGTCCTGTCAGGCGCACAAAATTAGTATTTAAAGTCGGCATAGCTCAGCTGGTTAGAGTATCACCTTGACATGGTGGGGGTCCTTGGTTCGAGTCCAAGTGTCGACACAAGACAAATCTCCAAGTCGTTGAAAATCAACAATTTGGAGATTTTTCTTTTCCTGTTTTGGCGTCGTTTTGGCGTGATTATAGATTTTTGGCGCTCCTTAGACCCTATTTTTGAAGTTTGCAATCTCAGGGTTTACAAATGGAGGGATTATCAGAACTTCGGCATTTTATATTCCCTATAGTTGAGCCAAAAGATGAGAGCAGTACCGCCACAGATAAGAACGAGGAAAAGGAATGGTACCCACAGACGCTCCCATAGCTGATCCCAAAGGCAATGCCCTGCGGCTGCATAGGTGGCATAGGATGTACTGGCAATGGTCATGATAATCATTGCCCAGAAGTTCCACCAAGAAAGATAGATACCCTTGCCGTTGTTAAGCACCCTCATGACTTCCTCTGACTTGGTATCACATGCTTTAGTGATAGAGTTCATAGTGGATTCGGTGTGCTTGTCTATATCCTCTTTCACCTTCTGCCCTGCCTGCCCTACCGTAATGGCAACATGCTTGTTGATGGTTTCAGGAAGGGCAGACAACATATTCTTGTCATCTTCAGAAAGACTTACTTTTATATCCTTGCTGCCTTCCAAACGCCTCACCAGTCCATTTAGGCTTCTCACTATTTTTTCACTCTGCTCTTGCTGACTGCTAAAGTTCCGCTGTATCTGCAGAATCTTCTCCAGATAGTCAGCACTAAGCGTTGATTCACTCCCGGCAGGAGCTGGCACGTTCTCATTTTGAGTCGTACCAGCTGCTACCATCATTTCCTTTGCGACCTGTTCCTCCTCATTGTCGAACAGGTTTTTCGCATCATTATATCTCTTCATCATACCTTTATGTTTTATACCTTTATATAATTCTATCTTCCATAGCCTCGACGGACTACCTTTCTTGGACAGCTACGGGCAACGGCCTTGGCAATTTGCATTGCACGAAGCAGTTCATCATCGTCATCCTTCTTTTTGTGAGGCAGATCATTGTTACTTCCTCCGCAACTGCCTGATGAATACCCAGAGCCACCAGGGGCGCTCATCAACTCAAAGAATACGAAGAGCGAAGTCTCAATCACTTCTTCGAGCACAAAGTCAAACTCATCTTCGAGAGTCTTGAAGATGCTGCTCATAGCATCCACAACATTCTCAGAGACGTCAAAGGTGAAGTGTTCAGCCTCCTTGCCATCCACCATATTGCGGTCAAACTCAAAATGTTCCTTCTTTGTATCAGGACTTACAGGCTCACAAACAAAGTGATGACGTTCTGCATACTCGACCCTGGTCTTCTGCTCATCTGCTATCCTCCTGGCTGTCTCAACATCCATATCCTTGTGCAACTGCCTCCAAGTCGCCTCTATTCTGCTGGCCGTAAGCTGTCGGCCAATCTCTGAGGCGTTATATTTTGAGTTACCTCGCTTGATTCTATAGCCCACGACCTCGCCATTGCTGTCCTTTTTGAGCTCGGCAGAATAGCCAAGTTCCTTTATCTTCTGGAGAAATACATCCCAGTCGAAGCGGTTCATCTTCCTCAGAATGTCATAGAGGGCCTCCTTAATCTCAGCCTTATGTTCCTCGCTGATTTCTCGCGACTGCTTCCAGCCCATGCTCTGGTTGATGCTGTTTGCAGCCATCGTTGCTTTCAGCCCTATAAGATTGGTGTCATTGATCCTGCCATCGACAGTAAAGCGCGACACCATGAAGTGCAGATGTGGAATCCCGCTCTTGGCATCATAGTGCAGCATGGCCAACCACTTGCTATGGACCAAGTCCATCCGCTTCGACGACACCTTTCCATCCTTATCTCTGAACTCAATCCTATCCATTTCCTCAATAAACCGATGGGCGAACCAGTTCCATTGCTCCTGCGACCAACCCTTAGACTCTCCTTTGGCGGGCGACACCTCCATTGCTATCAAGTTCCTGGTCACGGGCTTACCTTTAGCGATATAGTTCTCCCCGGCATACTTGAACTGCATCCAAATATTGTCCAGATCATCATCCGTTACAGCAGCGGTCATATCTCCCGCCATGTTTTCACAGCAGACGAACTCCGCATCCTTTTTCAGTGTGGCATACGTCGTATAGGCGTTGCCGTGCGCCACGGCTCTTGCTCTTGCTATCATCGCTTACCCCCTTTCTATCTTTTTGTCGAGAAACTCAATCATCGGAAACAGTCTCTTCCACCACTGCTGAATCACGGGCATCGACCTGAGAAACTCCTTCCGTTCCTCACTCCCCATTTTGAGTCCCTTGATGTTGTTGATGAAGTTCACTATGTCCTTACGGGCAGCAAACAACTCGTCTCGGAACAATGTGTCAGGCATCTTAGGTTTATAGTCCATCAACACCTGTCTGCAATACTCACTGAAGTTCATCCGGCACTTCCTGGCATTACCAGCTATATACTTTTCTTCCTCGTCCGACAGTCTCAAAGCCTTCGGCTTCCTAACCGTCGAATTCTCCATTTCTGATTTGCGCGGTCTTCCCCTGCGCCTCATAATTCTCTTTTCGTTGGTGCTATCCTGCATAATTAAATACGATTAATGTTCAACATAAGAGGTGCGAGCCTGCGAGTACTCAGCCATCAACACTTTTCGCCAAGTGTTCAAGAGTTTTTCGTATCACGAAAAAACCTCTTGCTAACTTACGTCACGTTTCGGCACCTCCGATAGCGCAAAGGTAGGAGAAATCATCCACTCTGCCAAGAAAAGAAAGCACTATTTCCCAGCCATGCGTAACTTTTATTTTTCTGTATTTCAATAAGATTTCATTCAGTTAGATTTTGTTAATACCCGCAAGACAACTCATGATAAGATGACGAGCTTAGCAAGCATACTTGTGTTTCGATAAACCAGAAGTGTCGGATATCATTTGCCCTTCATCACTAGAGGACGAAACTTTACCAACACACTGGAGCGAATTCCCTAAACCATTGAACAGTATAAAGAGAAAAATGCTATTCATGCCGAGGACATTCCGCTCTTGAAAGAGATTGCAGGCAAACAGTGGAAGAAAGAAGATGAACTGAAAGGATTGAAGTCTGAACTGGCGACACTTGAAAGAAAGATTCAACTGGAACTGGCAAAGGACAAGGAACCGCAGCAGGCTATAGTGAATAGTAATGTTGTGCAAGAAGACTACAGACCAAAAGAAACACCAAGCAAGGGGTTACGACCTTGAAGATTCAATTCAACTTAAAGTTCTGAGGGTGTGTCATATTGACACACCCTCTCAAAAAATCGGTTCTATGGCGTTTCGAGTGGTTGAAGCTCTCATGATACGCAGTTGGACTCGGCAAACTCTTATCCACTTGATTCGACATAGAGAAAAAATCAAATGATATTACCTGTCATTTCAGCATGTTGTAGACCATTTATCGGATCAGTAGTAAATAACACAACATCTGCAATGATTAATGCGCCATTTGGATTGAAATGTGTATTTACAACTACATTATTTACAATGCCTACAAATAAATTACCTCCAGAGATTCTAATAATTGGAGGCACTGGGTTATTTCTAGACATATCTATAATCTGATAACCATTTTGATAAATCTCTACTCTCTTGCTACCGCTATGAAAGGTATGAACTATATTAACCAGATTTGCTGGAATACCATTATTAAACATATTAATATTTCTTTTTCTTTCCTTACTCTATCTTAGGCTTTTCAGGAACCGCCTTGTTATTGTTCTCGTTTTGTAAGATTGCGATGCAAAGATACGGCGGTTTTTGGAGGGGAACAAGCGATTTACATGAGGGGTGGACTGGCTTACATGAACGGTGAGAATAATGAAGAAAATTTAGCCTTTATGTAAGCCGAAAGGCTGTTCATGTAAGTCGTGAGGTGGAGTGTTTCATTGCCTTTAATTTTGCGTTCATTGTAGGCAGGTTTTGAGCATGCTTACAGAGTAAACAACTGTTTAACAAAATTGAAATGCAAATGAAACAAGATGAACTTTTGGATTTTGGTGAAGACAGTAGGCAAAGTCCGTATGTAGTAAGTGACGGCTTCTTTGTGAAGACTGATGAGAAGTGGGAGAAGGTGAGGTATGACGAGATTCTGTGGGTGAGAGCCTTCGAGAATGGAAGCGTCATATTTCTGACGAATGAGAGGAACAAGATGGTTAACCATCGACTGTGGCGGATTGAAGAGATGCTGACAGAGCATCCGAATTTCGTGCGCATCAACAGGTCGGAGATTGTTAATCTGGATGCTGTTGACGGCTTTGAGGGTAACTGCTACTACATCGGCAAGAATCCGCTCTATGCCACTGGCGACTATCGTCAGGGCATGGAAGGTGTCTTCGTCAAGACAAAGCAGCAATGACGTAAAGATACGGAAAAGCCGCCCGGGAGCCTTCTCATGAGGACTCTCGGGCGGCTTGGTCGTGCTTACTATGGTCACGGGATGTGAGGGTTACTCCCGCATCACGCTGTGACTTTGCCCTTACCGTCTGGCGAGCCTGTGCTGCCGGACGGTTTTGCGTTTGCTAGTTTTTTGTCACATTGGTTCAAAGAACACTTTAGCCGAATGCAGAGCCGAGCTTGCTCGTGCTATGCTGAGACGATGGTGTTTTTCGGGCGAAGCCCAAAGAACGCTGTTCTTGTCGCTATTCAGAAGGGAGGGCGGCCGTCCGCGCCGTGGCGACGGTGCCGTCCTCCTTGGGTTTGGTTCAGTCGGATTTGCCGCTCCAGCTCTGCTGGCTTGCTACCGAAGGGACGCAAGAATCCGACTGCTGCGAGTATCAGGACTTACAGTCCGCAAAATCGCATTTCAAATGCTTAAGGCGTAACATAGCCATACACATCAATCTTTTTTATACCTTTAGACGTATCTGCCAAAATTGGCATACCATTTACTTTCGGTGTCTTATCCTCTTCTGTGGTTTCTACTACAAAGGGAGCTTCGCTGTCTGTAGCTGTACGATTGGCGTCGTCATAGAATATACATTTGGTGATGGTATATCCTGCGGCAGCGTTGACGGTTGCTATCCATCCGTATCCCCACCAGCCCCAGTTAGCGAGGTATGCTGAGCTCCCTTCTGCAGTATAACTGAATGAAACGGTTGCCACATTCGCCGTGCTGTAGCTGGCTTGCTCTTTGGCTGTTGCTGTAATCGTGGTCAGCAGCGTTTCGGCCTCCGCCATCTTCAGCGTGCTCTGGTAGTATTTGCCGGCATCGAAGCTGACGCTGGCTTTAGAGCAGGTATAGGTCTTGCTATCGCTGCCCGTGGCAGAGAAACTGACGGTCTGACCGCTGACGGCGGGCAGGGCGACATAGAGCTCGCTCGTAGCCGAAGCGGGGGTGATGACGTAGTTATCCGAACCGATGGTGATGGTCAGCGGTTTCACATTGATAGTGGCCGATCCGTTGGAGTTCTTGGTGGTGAACTTGAAGATGGCGAACTGCGCTTCGGGCTGGGTGGTCACGGTCAAGCCGGGCGTCGTGGTTTGGATGGTGCCTGCGCCCACGCGGACGTCGAGGTTGGCCGAGAGCGTGCCGTCCTGAGCGGCCAGCAGCGTGGCGGCATCCTTCACGCCCGTGTGGTCATCCTTGGCTGCGGAGAGCGGATAGACCAGCGTGCAGGCGGTGTTGTTGGGCGTGCCGGCCTCCACGGTGAACGTGATGGTGGCTGTGCCCGAGCCGTCAACTGCGGTGATGGTGGCATCGGCCACGTACTTGGTGCTGCTTACCTCGTAAAGGATGGCGATATGCTCGTTCTCGGCCCACTTAGCCTCGATGTAGGTCGTCTTATCTTCTACGGCGCGGGTGGTGGCCCCATCGGTCTTCGGGGCGAGTTGTGCGGTGATGGTGATGCCCTCTGCCTTCTGGGGCTGCTGGGCAAAGTTGTTATCGTCATTGCTGCAAGCGGCAAATGTCAGAGCCAGTGCAGCCATAAAGAATAATTTCGTTGTCTTCATTGTCTTTACGTTTTAATTGTTGTACACTGGGTTCATTAGAAGCTGAACGGATCGTCGCCACCGGGATAGTCCGTAGGATCATTAAGTCCGCTGCCTACCAGCAACTGCGGCTGTTGTTGCAACTCGATAACCCGAATCTCGGGTTTCTCAAATTTCTTCTTTTCTTCCATAATTTTGAAAATTTAAAGGCGTTAATAAAAAAGTAAACAATAATATATTTGGCTGCAAAGGTACTAAAACGAAAGCACTTTCTTTACCCCCCCCCGTTAATAAATGTTAATGCAACCAAATCAGTGCATGTCGCAAGAGAGTAAAGGACATGAGTTGGGAATAAGGAAATAAAATAATTTAGGGTGTAAAAAACAAGCGCCGAGACTCTTCATTCAGAATCTCGGCGATTGAGTTTCAGAACTCACTGGTGAAGTGGAACTTGATGTGCTTGAAGTCCTCTTGGGCCATGGAGAGGACGTAGCCGGAGTCGGCGAGGAAGACGTCGCGGCCCTCCTTGTCCTTGGCCATGTACTGGTATTTACGCTTCTTGAAGTTCTCGAGCTCCTGCGGGTCGTCGCTCTCTATCCAGCAGGCCTTATAGAGGTGGACGGGCTCCCAACGGCACTTGGCATTGTACTCGTTCTCCAGTCGATATTGGATAACCTCGAACTGGAGCTGGCCAACAGTGCCAACAATCTTGCGATTATTGAACTGGTTGACAAATAACTGGGCAACACCCTCGTCCATCAGCTGATCGATACCTTTCTGGAGCTGCTTAGCCTTCATCGGATCATCGTTCTCGATATATTTGAAGAGTTCAGGAGAGAAGGATGGGAGTCCTCGGAAATGGAGCTGTTCACCCTCTGTCAGCGTGTCACCAATCTTAAAGATACCATTGTCGGGCAGACCCACGATATCGCCTGGCCAAGCCTCATCGATGGTAGACTTACGCTGAGCCATAAACTGCGTGGGCGAAGAGAAACGCAACGTTTTGCCCTGACGAACATGCAGATAAGGCTGGTTGCGCTGGAACTTACCAGAACAAACCTTACAGAATGCGATACAGGAACGGTGATTAGGATCGATGTTGGCAGTGATCTTGAAGATAAAACCCGTGAACTTAGGCTCCTCTGGGTTCACGTCACGTTCCTCAGCCTTCGTCGGACGTGGACTAGGAGCAATCTCCACGAAGCAATTCAGCAACTCCTGAACACCAAAGTTATTCAGGGCTGATCCAAAAAACACTGGAGCCACTTCGGCGGAACGATAGGTTTCAACCTCAAATTCAGGATATACACCATCGACAAGTTCTAAGTCTTCGCGCAGTTTTGAAGCATTCTCTTCACCTACCCGTTTATCGAGCTCAGGACTATTGATATCCACCTCCACCTTATCCGTCACACGTTGTTTGTCAGGCGTAAATAGGTCGAGCTTATGTTCATATATATTATAGACGCCCTTAAACTTTGCCCCCTGGTTGATAGGCCAACTCAGAGGACGCACCTTAATCTCTAGTTCCTGTTCAAGTTCGTCCAACAAATCAAACGGATCGCGACCTTCGCGGTCCATCTTGTTGATAAAGATAATCACTGGTGTTTTACGCATACGACAAACAGTCATCAGTTTTCTTGTCTGCGTCTCAACACCCTTTGCGCCGTCCACCACGATAATTGCAGAATCAACAGCAGTCAGTGTGCGAAAGGTATCCTCAGCAAAATCCTGATGACCAGGCGTGTCTAGAATATTTACCTTGTATTCTATATCAGAGCCTTCTGGGGTATAATCAAACTCCATCACTGAGGTCGACACTGAGATACCACGCTGCTTCTCAATATCCATCCAGTCGGATGTGGCCGTCTTCT